>Ga0265338_10000039_pt1 | contig 236135 bp, 242 predicted proteins | sample 42126metaG_FD_193579 | JGI IMG/M metagenome (GOLD analysis project Ga0265338, IMG submission 193579) | Rhizosphere microbial communities from Carex aquatilis grown in University of Washington, Seatle, WA, United States - 4-21-26 metaG | ecosystem: Host-associated > Plants > Roots >... | reverse complement strand
TGGTGGGCGAGAGAGGACTTGAACCTCCACGGGTTTCCCCACTAGTTCCTAAAACTAGCGTGTATACCAATTTCACCACTCGCCCTCGTCGGAATTTACACTTCTACATATCGTTTTGGCGGTTCACCAAAAGCTCAATCTTAAGCTATATTCCTCCTCTCAATTTCACGAAGCTACGCTTCGCAAAATTGGTACTGCCAAACTGCAAATACAGGGGTATTTTACTTGATTACGCGGTGAATAACTAGGGGCTCGGACTTGTCATCCTTTGGGCTAGAAGATCGTGAGCCAAAACCCGGACCATGTACTGGCGGTCAACCAAGTCGGTGATCACTTCGCTGTATTCCTCGTCGGTCATATGGTCATGCTCCGCGACAATGTATGGTGGACGAAAATCTTCCATTTTCATCAGTTGTCTCAAAATGTCAGCATCGCAACCCTCAGCGTCAATGAACACCATATCCAGCGACTGTCTGTCGATGGAGTTATCGGTCAGCAAGTTGTCCATTGTCGTAGTTGGAACGATTACGGACTCGGTGGATGCGCCCACGGGCATAAAGCAGTCAAGGGTTCTGGGCTTAGTTGTGGCCGTTTGATCAAGAAAGAGTGGAGTTTTCGTGGTGGGAACTATGGATAGCATCTCGACATGACCATCTTCATTAGAAACAGCTGTGTTTAGCAGTAATGTGTTAGGCCGTCCGGCGTAGTTTAGCCTGAGTCTCTCGAAAGTTTGGGGCATTGGTTCGATTAGAATAGCGTTCCAATCCGGGTTCTGCATCATTATCGGATAGAGTCTGTCGTTGGTGCGGCCGTCATAGGCGCCAATCTGCAGGACCGAAACTCGACCATGATTCTCCGCGTATTCCAGAAAGCTGGTCAGAAACTCTGACCAGTGAAACTTGTAAACTTTTTCCTTCCCTATTCTTTCTCGCGTGGTTCGTATTGAGCGAATCGCATGGGCCAGCTTCAGAGGAGTAATCGCGTTAATCCGGGTCGCTAACTCAGTCGGAACCGTTTTCTCCACGATTTTACCGATAGCCGTCGAGCCAATATGGCGAGTAAGGGCTCTATCGATAACCCGCCCCCTCTCGGCATGCGAAGCCAGGCTTTGATAATAGTCAACGCCCAAAAACGGGTTCGGTTTTCGCGGGATAGATTCAACACTTAGACTTGAAGATAGCGTACTCATTGGTATATTTTATTTAACCATTTTTCCGGTAAAACACAAGCTGAGCGTCGCCGTAGTTTTTATCAGATACGACCTCGACACCTTCAAGCTCTGGAAGATCAGTTTTGCCTGGCCAAGATAACACGGCTAAGCCGCCGGACTTAACGTGCCGCTTGATAAGTGTCTGCAACAGATCGGTTTGGAGCTCGTCGTACGGCGGATCCAGGAAGACTATGTCGAACCGCCTCTCCATATTATGGATGCTCCAGCCGCCAGTGTTGGCGCGAACGGCATCAACCTGCGCGCTAAGCCCCAGCTCGGCTAGATTGCGGTCTAGTGACGAGTGCGCTGCCCGGTCTTTATCAACGGCCACGATGTGCCTAGCCCCCCGGCTAGCCGCCTCAAATGACAATGCTCCACTGCCAGCGAAAGCGTCCAGAATTTCCAGTCCCTCTATATCGCCCAGTACGTTAAACAGCGCGCCACGAATCTTCTCGCTCATTGGATGAGTTCGAAAGCCATGCGGTTCGCTAAACTGACGCCCGCCAAGTTTTCCAGCGATAATTCTCATATTTTAAGTATAGCTGAGCCTGAATTTTTACAGATTGAGTCGCTTAGAACGGCTCGCCAATATCTTCGTAGCCAGAGCCAGCGTCCCCGAGACCTACGAATAAAAGTGTGCCTATAATTCCCTGCGGAAAAACCACCTCCTGGTGCGCGTCCGATTTAGGCTCGAAAGTTGGGTAGCACATATGGCAAGAGACCACCCGCTCCCGTTCGATTTCCAGACTGACAGGATCAAGCACAGCCGTTTCAGCACAATAAACTTTACGCATGTTCAAATCGACTGCGGCAATATGCCCCAGATAGCCAATTGTGCCGTCTGGACGAGCCACCGCCTCATTTCCGCCCCGATGCTGCCCCTCCATAGGTGATGCTAGGGCGGGTATCGGCCTGGCAGCTAGCAGCCCCTGCGCAGTTATGTCCTCCAGGTCATCAAACTCGGCGTAAGCAACGCCTTTAGTGCCATCAGGAGATTCCGGTCTGGTGAGGACGCCAACTCTTCCGTCATTTAGCTGAAACGGTCGAATGTCCTTCATACCGGGAGGTCCAATTAAAATCGTTTTCATCTCTCGTAAATCATCGCCAGCTCGAATTTCGGTGTATACCGCTCTAGCTCCGCCAGGGATATCCTTGCGCGGACGAATTTTAACGACACCGTGGACCCATCTGCCATTTATGCGCTTAACGAACGCATCCTGGGACATCGGGAAGACCGGTAAATCAGGGGCGTAGACGAAGCTATCAACTGAGCCGTTTTGGACAAAGTGCCGTATCTCACTGACTTCGCTGGCCTTTGGTTCAATCCGCGGGGCTAGGTACAACCTGTCCTCGTAGATAAAGGGCGCCGGGTTGTAGACGTTCTTGCCGCTCTCGACACCCTCGAAATTGATCAAATGGCCTTCGCCACAGACGTGAGACCCTCTGAGCTCTTCAATTGATTTTGGTATTTGTTCCGTTTTGGCCACTTACTGAAGGTTATACTCTGCTTAACAAGCATAAGCAATGAGTGCTCTGCCGACTAGAGCTAGTTAAGATTCGTAATGGCGCGCAGAGCCGTGACTCGAGAGTCCAGGTGAGGGTATTTTTTGAGGTTCTCCTTTTTGTCGATAAATTGTTGAGCGGCGCTACGAGCCGAAGCTATCAGTTTGGTATCTGTTAACTTAGCTACCCTAAGATCGAGGGCGCCGTGTTGGACAGTGCCATAAATCGCTCCGGGGCCGCGTAGCTCCAAATCTAAATCGGCCAGTTTAAAGCCGTCCGACATGGTTTCTAGCGCTTTAAGGCGGGTTGAGGGCGCTTTGGAATCACTCATCATTAAATAGCAGTAGCTCTGGTGGGCGCCGCGGCCAACCCTACCGCGCAGTTGGTGAATTTGGGCTAAACCAAAGCGCTCTGGAGCTTTGATCATCATAATCGAAGCGTTTGGCACATCTACGCCGACTTCTATGACTGTAGTGCTGACCAAAATATCGTACTTGCGAGCCATAAAGTCGCGCATGATCTTTTCTTTTTCGGCCGATTTCAGCTTACCGTGCATTAGGGCGATTTTTCGATCTTTAAATTCGTGCTGGCTCAGCTGAGCATAGGCTTCCTCGACAGACAAACCGGCGCTGGTCTCCGTATCTGTTATTAGCGGGCAAACGACAAACATTTGCCGTCCAACTTCCAGCTCCTTGTCGATCTTGGCATAAAGCGGCTTGACGGAGTTGGGCGATATAATTTTGGTCTCGATATCTTGCCGGCCGGGAGGCAGCTCGTCCAGAACAGAGATATCCAGCTCGCCATAAAGCGTCAAAGCTAGGCTGCGCGGAATCGGCGTGGCCGTCATGTGCAGAACATGCGGCATATGGCCGGCTTTGGCTTGCAGTTTCTTGCGCTGGTTGACACCAAAGCGGTGCTGTTCGTCGATAATTATCAGGCCGAGCTTGCTCATGCCCACCTTCTCGGAGATTAAGGCGTGAGTCCCGACAATTAATCGAACCTCGCCTCCGGCTATTTTGGCGTGCATCAGCTTCTTTTCATCTGGTTTTAGTCCGCCAATTAGCAAGCCGACTTGGCGGCCGTATCCGACGCCGTCCAACAGCTTATAGAGAGTGTCAGTATGTTGGCGAGCGAGGATTTCAGTTGGTGCCATAAAAGCTACCTGAAAGCCCTGCTCCATAGCCATCAGGGCTGCCATGGCTGCTACGACAGTTTTACCAGAACCGACATCGCCCTCCACCAGGCGGTTCATTGGCTGAGTCTTCGCCATATCCTGATAGATCTGCCAAACCACCTTGCGCTGGGCATTTGTTAGCTTGAAGGGTAATTTGGACACAAAATCACGGGCTAGCGCCTCTTTGAACGGGATTTTAAGCCCTTTTTCGTGAGTTAGCTCTTGTTTGTTGAGCAGAGCCGCCAGAGTCAGCTGAAAGACCTCTTCGAACCCTAGCCGCTTTCTAGCCATGTCCAGGGCCTTGTTGCCACTGGGAAAATGCATTTCTAGAGCCGCCCGCTCATAGCTGACCAGATCTTGCTGCTTTAGGAGCCACCGTGGAAGGTGTTCTGGCAGATCTTTTAGACCGCTGGCGGCTTCCCGCACGAGGCGGCGTAGCTGAGCCGATTTAAGGCCTTTGGTCTCGCGGTAAATTGGAATAATACGGGCTGTGTTAACTGGGAAATCGCTGACTAGCTCTACCGACGGGTTCATAATCGCGAAACGGCTGCGGCTGAGCTTATATTCGCCGCCGATATAATATTTTTGGCCAGCTTTAATAGCAGTGGCGCGGTAGGGTTGATTGAACCAAACCAACCTAACGCTAGAGGTCTGATCGGAGGCAATGGCTTCAGTTATATGCATGCCGCGGCGAACGTAACGGCCCTTAGCGTGCGAGATAGTGGCTTCGACAGTGACTTGCCCGGGATGCAGATCGCGGACCGCGACGATGTCCGAGTAGTCGTCGTAGCGGCGCGGAAAATACTCGATAAGATCGCCGGTGGTTTTGATGCCCAGACCGCCCAACTTCTTGGACAGTTCGGTTCCCACGCCTTTGAGTTCAACGATTGGAGTATTAAGATCCACTCACAGCCTCGGGGAGATATCTAGGGTGGGTGCATACCCAGCCCCACTCGTCCAGTGTTTCTTGACATAGCGCGACCACGCTGCCGTTAAGCCACAGCACTACCAGCTTGTCGTCTGATTCGATACCGGGGGCAACACTACCGGGTAGTATGTATTCGATAGACGCGCCGAGGGAGGCCAAATCATTAACGTGAACGCCTAGTTGCTGCGCCAGCGTCAGGGTGGCTTCTATCAGCCATTTTTCGGTTGGCAGATCTGAATAAGTAGCGTGGCGTTCATCACGGAACATGCCTATGCCTCTCTCCATGATTGTAGTTTAACAGGCTAGGCCTGCTTACGTAGGCGCAGCCAGACACTGGGTCCAAAGTAGAGCGGGGCCAGAACTGGCTGAAGAACTTTTTCGACTGCCAGAAGCGGGCGTTTGCCGAGTACGCGTTTAAGCGTGGGAGAACGCAGGTTTGAGCCGGAAAGCGTGGCTTCTACCTCAAAACCGGCATCGTGCAGTAGCTTAATAACGGTCTTCGGGTGGTGATTCACGAAGGCGATTTCTCCTGAGCGCTTACTGGCCTCTGAGCGGATATCTACAGGAGTTCTGGGCACACGCTTGCCATGGAAGCCATAGCGTAAGCGATTAAGGAAATGGGCATCATTAGCGAACTCCAGTAGGAACGTACCACCCGGCTTTAGTACGCGGGAGATTTCGGCGAATTCTGGATGAGGGTCAGGCAGATGGTGCAGAACTCGTACCACCAATACCAAGTCTACGGATTTTGCTGGCAACTTAAGATCAGCCGCTTGCAACAATTTCTGGTGAACTTCCGTGCCTTTAAGATAAATTTTGGCCAGATCTAGCTGTTGCTGGCTAGGCTCAGCAAGAGTCACTTCGTCGGCATACTTAGTCAACATTTTGCTCAGGCGGCCGTAACCGCCGCCAACATCAACAGCTTTTTTAAAATGGCGGCCACGCAACAGGCGCCTGATGGCCAGCTCCTCGGCAGCATGCTCGTATTCCCGGCCCTGCCAATAATCTTGGTAGTTATACTTGGGGTCGTTGTACTGGTCGGCTTTTTTGCTTTGCTTCTTGGGCATCTACTTTAATTCTACCAAAGCAGAGTCCTTGAAAGCTTTGCCGCGCTTGAGTAGAGCAGTCTCTGTTAGCACCTGGTCTTCATCTGTTACGCGTTGGCCATTCACTTGGATAGCCCCCTCGGCGACCAATCTCCGGGCTTCAGTTTTGGACGACGCCAGGCCTGTAGAGACAAGCACGTCAACTAGTGGCGCAGTTTTTTTGATTCTCTCTGCTGGAATCTCTTTTCTGACTTGAGCCAGCACACCTTCGCCAACAGAGGCTATTGGTGTCTTGCCGGTCAAAACATCGGTAACGACTTCGGCAGTGTGGGTTTCTTCCTTGCCGTGGACGAGTTCGGTGACCTCGCGGGCCAGCAACTGCTGAGCTTTGCGTTCTTCCGGGCTGGAGACGTGATATTCCATTGTCTTCTGGATCTCTTCGACAGATAAGAAAGTATAAATCTTGAGATAGTCACCGACGTTAGCGTCATCTACATTAATCCAGAACTGGTAAAACTGCGTTGGGCTGGTTCTAGCGGGATCGAGCCAGACGGCGCCTTCCTCGCTTTTTCCAAACTTCTTGCCCGTCAGCTGGTTGACAACTAGCGGCATGCACATGGCGTGAACTTCTTTGGCTTCCTTTTTGCGCACTAGCGGCACACCAGATATCATGTTACCCCACTGGTCAGAGGCGCCGATTTGTAGCTCTACGCCCATAGTCTTATATAGATGCCAGAAGTCGTAGCCTTGGAGGAGGCTATAACTGAATTCGGCGTAACTGATACCTGCCCCATGATCGCTCAGCCGGGTAGCTACAAAGTCACGCTGCAGCAGCTCGCTCATCGGATAGTGCTTGCCCACGTCGCGAAGGAAATCCAGATACTTTAAGTTGTCGAGCCAATCGAGGTTGTTGACTAGCTCGTGCGGAGCGCTGGCTAACAGCTTTTCGATCTGAGCTTTCACCTCTTTGATGTTCGTGGCAACCGCGGCCTTGTCAGCTAGCGATCTTTCTTGGTCCTTACCTCCTGGATCGCCGACCAAACTAGTTGCGCCACCGGCTAGTAAAACGGCCTTCCAGCCAGCATCAATAAAGCGCTTGGCGAGCAGTATCACCGCAAGGTTGCCGATGGTCAGGCTGTCGGAGGAGGCGTCAATCCCCAAGTAGAATTTCCTTGGTTTATCTAGCCATGAGGCGTCCTCAAAGGTCTTGTCCTTTATCAGTCCGCGCTTTGCTAAATCTTCGCTGAATTTCATTGATTAACCTTGATAAGCTTTAGTATAACTCATCCCTAAGATGGGGCTAATGTTAAAAACTGAGAATTTTAAGTTAAAGCATTTTGCTATAATTTACTTTTAGGTGAATATGAAATTACTAAATGGCTAAGTCATCCGGCAAACGTCCAAACTTGAGGGTAAACCGATCGTTAACCAACCGTTGGATGCGGACTGGTACAGCACGTGCTAAGCGCAAAATAGAGCGGCTAAGGGGCCTGCCCAATTCTAGGCTAAAAAGGGTGCTTTGGCGGCTTGATCCGAGGCACTTTAAAGAATACTGGTGGAACCGCGAGGGCGCCGTTGTGGCCCTTAAAGGCCTGGGTATCGCTATTTTGGTCTTCTTCGTTTTGACGCTAGGCGTGTTCGCCTACTTCCGCAAAGATTTGCCAAAACTGACAGACATCTCCGCTGGCGACCTGGGCGGTAGCATCAGCTATTATGACCGAACTGGCAAGGTCCTGTTGTGGTCAGATTATAATGCCGTCAAGCGCGTGCCGGTGCAAAGCCAGGAAATTTCACCGTACGTCAAACAGGCGACTATCGCCGTTGAAGACAAAAATTTTTATAAGGAAAAAGGCTTTTCTATCCAGGGCACCCTTCGCGCGGCACTTAACGATGTATTCCATAGAGGCAGTTTGCAGGGCGGATCAACGCTAGACGAACAGTTAATTAAGCTCACGCAGGACTTCAACCAGAACCGTACGATCGCCTTGAAGTTTAAGGAGTTAATCCTGGCCGTCGAGCTGGAGCGAACCTATACTAAAGACGAGATCTTGACAGGTTACCTTAACGCCGCGCCTTACGGTGGTGTCGACTATGGCGTTCAGACAGCCTCATCAGACTATTTTCACAAAAACGCCAAAGATTTAACTTTGGGCGAGTCCGCCTTCTTGGCCGCCATCCCGCAATCGCCGGCCTATTATTCACCTTATGACACTGAGACTTTTGACTCGAAGGCCTTGGCCGGCCGTATGCAGTACATCCTGCAACTGATGGTCAACCAGCATATGATTACCAAAGCCCAGCAAACTGCCGCCTTGAGCGAGAACGTCTTGGCCGAGGTCCAGCCACAGCAGACTAAATACGCCGGCATCCAAGCGCCGTATTTCGTCCTGGCGGCCAAAAGCCAACTTGATTCTCAGATTGCTAGCCAAACTTCGAAGATTGGCGGCCTGAAGATCATCACCACGTTGGACATGAACTTAGAGGCTCAAGCCGAAAAATTGGTAGCCAGCAACCTGCCGGCCATTCAGCGCTTAACCGCCGGTCTAGCCGACCAAGAGGCCACTGTTACAGAAGATGTTCAAACCGGCCAGATCATGGATCTGGTAGGAGGCGTCAACTTTAATGATCCGACTTCAGGCCAGATCAACTACGCCGATTCTGTTTTGGTGCCACCCGGCTCCAGCTTCAAGCCATACGACTACACGACTCTGATTGACAACAATAACAACGTCGGCGCCGGATCGGTGCTTTATGACACCCAGAGCCCGCTGCCGGGATATCCATGTACTAATCACTCAACTCCAAAAAATGGCGGCAACTGCTTGCAGGACTATGATTTCTTACAACCTGGACCTATAACGCTGCGCTATGCGCTAGGCGGTTCACGCAACATTCCGGCTGTCAAAGCAATGCTGGAGGCTGTACCGGGCGACACCAGCCCTAATCGAACGACCTCGATTAACAAGGTCATCTCCACAGCATCGGCTCTAATGGACAACACCTACTTGCAGAGCCAAGGCCTAAAAGCTTACAACTGCTACACGCCCGGTATTGATATCACTAACGTCACTTCGTCCGACGTTACGCAGTGCTATGGCGCATCAGCTATTGGCGACGGTGCATTCTTGCACTTAGACGATCACGTCAACGGCCTGGCCAGCCTGGCGCGCCTTGGAGGAGCTATTCCGCGAACTCTTATCCTGAGTGTCACCAACTCTAACGGCAAAAAAGTTTACCAGTGGAAGCAGCCCAAACCAACACAAGCAGTTAAGCAAGATTCTGCTTATATTGTTGATAACATGGCCAGCGACCCGAGCGCCAGTTACCTGCCTGGCTCTTGCACGGATACGACCTGTACTACGCTGGCTCACGGCGGCTATAAATTCCAGCGCTACAACGGCTGGCACATCGCCGTTAAGACCGGAACAACCGACAACGGCTTTGACGGCTTGATGACCTCCTGGGACACCAAGTACTCAACCGTCAGCTGGGTCGGCAACCACACGCGAAATGTCGATATATCGTCCCGAACCGGCATCGCCATGGAATATCTGACAGAACCGCTAACCCGCGGCATGACTGAGTTCGCGCTAAACGGGCTTACTCCAGTTAACTGGACGCAGCCGAGCGACATAAAGACTGAACCGGCCTTCGTTGTGCGCAACCACATTCACTACGGCGATATTGAACCAAGCCCAAGTACCGATCTTTTCCCCGCCTGGTACGTCGGCAAAAGCTCCACCAGCGGCACCAACCAAACTATTGATAAGGTATCGAATAACGTCGCCACCAGCTGCACACCGACCCTGGCCCGACAGACAGTCGACAACGGTAACACGGCCGCTTGGAATATTGATATCTTTAATGGCGGCAGTCCAAACACCGGAGTAACGGGTACCAACAGTGGAGCTAGCCAGGCCAATGATACGCTGCATGTCTGCGGTGAAGCCCAGCCGACAGTCACCCTAACAGTCAACGATTCGCTTGCAGCGAGCGCGCCAAATACAACCTGTACGGTCAGTTGCACGTTCAACGTGGCAGCGACTGCGGGTGCCCATCCGCTGTATGACCCGCAGTACGCTTCAGCTGGCGGCGGCTATATAAACTTCTTGGTCAACGATCAAATCGTTAAGACAATCAACTTCACCGACACCAGCAACACGAACCAATTCTACACTTATACCGTCACGTCCTCAGGGCCGATGAAGGTAACGGCCCAAGTCGTCGACAGTGTCCTATACGATAGCTCCGACACCGTGAACGTTACGGGCAAGGCCACGCTGACCGGTTTCGCACCAGGCAACCGCAACGTTTCCTTAGCCAGTTTTTATAGCACAGCCCGAAAAAGTTCTACTCATCACAGTGGCCGTTAGCAGCAACTACTGCGACACTGTTTGCGGTGCCTGCCGGGTATCGAGCGACTTCTCAAGGCTGGCTAGCTCGCTGGCAATAGAGTTACGCTGATTGACCAAGCTGTTGTAGTCAACTGTATCAGTTTGCAAATTGCGTATGCCCGCGTTATAGGCATCCACTTCTTCGTTGAAGCCGGTGACACCAGCGTTGTACTGATCAATCTGACCGCTGCTGCGCTCAGCATCTAGTCGAGCCCTATCGCTGTTTATCTGGCTAAGTTGGGCGCTGAGGGCGAGCTGCTCAGAGTCAATCTGAGATTTTAAACCAGTCAGCTGAGCATCATCAGCATTTAGCTGAGCCTCGCGACCGGTGAATTCATCCTGGTATTTGGCTGCGAAAGCTAACACAGCCCCGCGGTTGGTAAAATAGCGCGCGTAATAAGTCTCTAAGCCGGACGGCAAATTGCTCACTTCGGTGCCAAACACCGAGTTCATCTCGTTAACAACGTCATTGGGCTCGGATTTCTTATAGGCATTTATGGTGTCGATTAGACGCTGATCATGGACCTCATTTTTATAATAATCATTTAGCATGCTATCAACACGGTTGCGATCAGAGCTCGATAGCCGTTCATAGGCAGCATGGAGCATCTCGTGGGCAGCCGTAACTTCTTGAACACCAGACAGTCTGGAATCCGAAACGCTATAGACAAAGATTCCGCTCTCGCCAGGATGGTAACAGCCTAGAACGATGGTTTGCTCGCTTTCCGGACAATCCTGGCGAAAAGTCGAGGCGCTAGCTACAAGTGCTGGATGGTTAACGTAAAAAATATGCCGAGCCGCAGCGGTCATAGTATCTTCACGGGCTAGGCCGGCAACATTGGCTGGAGCAGTGTAATTACGCAGCTTCCACCAGTCTTCTATGGCCCGGGCCCGACTAAAGCCGATTGCCACAAGCACTACCACAGCAACCAGCGTTGTCGTGCTGTTGATAAGGCGTCTGGACATGCCCTTTAGTATAGCAAGCTACGAAGTTATTCGGCGACGGCGGCGTAGGTCAGTTCTGGCTCTTTTTGCACTGGGTTTGGCTCGACTCCAACGGTCACAACATCGCCGCGATGATAGCTTTCGTCTAATAAGCCTCCGGCGATGGCGTCCTCAACCGTTTCCTGGAGCAAGCGGCGCATCGGCCGAGCCCCGTTGTGAGCATCATAACCGCGCTCCAGCAGGAATTCCTTAGCAGCTTTGCCGACCTGAAGACCAATGCCCTTCTTGACTAGGCGGGCTCGAAGATCGTCCAACTGCAGGTCCAGGATCTTTAGGACATCTTGCTTGGTCAGAGCTCGAAAAACGATAACTTTATCGATGCGGTTCAGCAACTCCGGCCGCATCATTTTCTTAAGATCTTCGGTCACTTTGTCGCGGTTGGCAGCGTGCAACTCGTCTACATTACCTCTATCGCCGACCATTGAGCCAAAGCCAAAACTGGCCTCTTTTTGGAGTTTTTCGGCGCCGATATTACTAGTCATGATAATTATCGTGTTCGTGAAGTCAATCTTGCGGCCTTTAGCGTCGCTGAGCGTACCGTCCTCTAGTATCTGCAGCAGGATGTTAAAGACCTCCGGATGGGCCTTTTCGATCTCGTCAAACAGAACTACGCTATAGGGCTGATGGCGGATTTTGTCAGTCAGTTGGCCGCCATCGTCATAGCCGATATAGCCAGCGGGCGCTCCGACCAAACGGGCCACGGTGTGGTGCTCGGCGAATTCGCTCATATCGATCTTAATTAATGCCTCTTCTGAGCCAAAAAACTCGCGGGCTAACACTCGGGCTAGCTCGGTTTTTCCAACGCCAGTCGGGCCTAGGAATATGAACGAGCCGATTGGCCGCTTCTCGCTGGAGATGCCCGATCGGCTACGGCGTACGGCTTTAGCAACGGTCTCGACAGCCTCTTCTTGGCCAATGACATACTTAGATAAATTTTTCTCTAAATTAACTAAATATTTGGCTTCGCTTTTAATGACTTTGGTGACAGGTACGCCAGTCATCCTAGCCACTGTTTCAGCAACATCGTCACTGGTCAAATTAATAGGCTTGCCAGTTTTATGGGTAGCTTCTAAGCTCTTGATCTTCTCGGTGATGACGCTAGCCTTTTGCTTCTCGCGGGCGGCTTTTTCGTAGTCCTCGGTGTCAACAGCCTCGTCAATTCGCGTATTAATCAATTTCAGTTCTTTCTGCAACTGCCTGAGCTGCGGCGGGGTTTTGCCTCTGTTGACACGCAGATAAGCAGCCGTTTCATCCAAAAGATCAATCGCCTTATCCGGCATGTAGCGGTCCCGAACGTAGCGGCGGGCAAATTGCACAGTATCAGCTAGCACCTCATCCTCAACTTTGACGTTGTGAAAATCTTCGTAGTGCGAACGCAGGCCCTTAAGAATAGCCAGGGTTTCAGCCGGGGTGGTCTCTGGCACCTGGATCGGCTGGAAACGTCGTTCTAGCGCCGCGTCTTTTTCGACATGGCGAGTGTATTCGTCAGTAGTGGTGGCGCCAATCATCTGGATTTTACCGCGGGCTAGGCTCGGCTTTAAGATATTACCGGCGTCCATGGAGCCCTCCGCCGCACCGGCGCCCACGATCAAGTGCAGCTCGTCTATGAAGATAATGGTATTCTTGTCTTCTTCGAGCTCAGCAATAACTTTTTTGAGGCGCTCCTCAAATTCGCCGCGGTACTTCGTGCCAGCAATCATGCCGGCCAGGTCCAAGGTAATAATCCGCTTGTCGAGCAGGCTATCGGGGACTTCCTCGTTAACGATTCGCTGGGCTATGCCCTCAACGATGGCCGTCTTACCAACGCCAGGCTCACCGATAAGCACTGGGTTATTCTTATTGCGCCGGTTAAGAATGGTGATGACGCGGCGGATTTGATTTTCACGGCCAACTACCGGATCAAGTTTGTCTTCTTTAGCCAGTTTAGTAAGATCGGTTCCAAAGCTTTCGAGCGTCGATTTCTTGCCATTCTTTCCGCGTCGAGCTGTGCCCGTAGAGGCTTGGTCGCCTTCGTACTGTTGACGATTCAAAAAGCCTTCGACCTCGCTGGAAAGCCGGTCGACATCGACATTCATATCACGCAGCAGAGTGGTGGCCCTAGCGTTTTTTTGACTCAAAATACTGAATAAAACATGCTCCGTGCCGCAGTAGTCTTGATTAAACTCCTGGGCGATCTCCCAAGCCATTTTTAGAGTTAACTTGGCTGTCTCGCTTAAACCCTTACCACCCATATTTATAACCAAGGTTTTAGGAGTCAGATTAAGAGCCAGGCGAGCTCGATCTAGAGTGATACCAGCGCCTTCCAGGATTTTGGAGGCCATTGAGCCTTCCTGAGCCAGCACTCCGAGCAACAAATGCTCTGTGCCAATATAGGCGCTACCGGACGCTCTAGCGATGGCGTCGGCGTGCTTCAAACTATGCAACGCGTTATTGGTCAGGTGCGATAAAAACTCTTGGAAATCTGGTGAATTTGGTATCATGGACCCCTCTTACTTACCCTTCTGAAGTAATTGTATTAACTAGGACTTCTGGCCGGCTGTAAGGTCTTTTACGGTAATGTTGGCCTGCATCAATGATACCACAATTTGGCACTCTCAAGTCAAGAGTGCCAATTTCACCCTAGGCGGGTTTCTTGGCCTTAGCTGGCGGAATCAGTATGGGCTTATGGTTCTTCAGCATGGCGCAGACTGCTGTTATGCCGGACATTGAGAGGCGCCGCGGTACTAACACAGTGTCCATGACCGGCTGTTTGGTCTTCAGGTCTTCGAAGTATCTCTGGCCAGTCGAGTCTTCCATCTCTCTCGAAGACAGCTTCCGAGGATGTTTTGCGTCTATGGCTATATCGGTAGTCATGATTACAAGATCTGCGTCAGCAGAAAGGAGCTCCGGTCCATTGAGCGGTCCCCAGTCAGGACGGTACCTTGGATCATGGAAGGAGAATATGTAAAATTCGTCTCCGCCAGATTCCGCGAGCCCCGGATTGAGGGTGACCGTGGTCCCAGCTCCGTCGTTTGGCCATGCCACGCAAGTACCCAACATTATTCGGGCCTGGTGCTTCAGTAAAACGTCATTTCGAAATTCATTGAGAGTCTTTTGCATAGGACTCTGCTCTTCTGTGTTGGGCCTGAGGTTCTTTGCGGCAGCACCCGCTTCAGGAAGAATTTCGCCCGAGCCGGCTACAGTCGCGGCTAAGGCTAGGGGCACTAGCGCTTGCTTCAATCTCATGATTTAAGTCTCGCTTGAGTTGTCAGTATCGGTGCCGTGTTCTTCGATAGCTTCTAGCAGAGAGCTTTCCAGTTCGGATTTCTTCTTTAGCTTCTGCACAACCGGCTTAGACTCAACGGGCTCCTCGGTCGTTTCCGCCTTTTCCGCAGCCGGCGCGCCGTCAGCCTCTACGTCCAGCTCATAGCCGGTCAATTTGCCAGCTAGGCGGACATTCTGGCCGGCCTTACCGATAGCAATCGACAGTTGATCTTCCGCCACGATGACCTTGGCCTTGCCATTCTTGCCAAGCTCGGCGCGTACGACATTGGCCGGTTTCATGGCGTTGGCCACAAATGTTGTTGGGTCTTCGTTCCAAACAACGATATCAATCATTTCCTGGTTGCCAATTTCATCACGAACGGCGTTAATACGCGTACCATGGCCGCCAACGAAGGTACCAACTGGGTCCACGCCCGGCACGTTGCTAGAGACAGCGATTTTGGACCGTACGCCAGCTTCTCGGGCGATGGCTTTGATTTCTACAGCTCCGTTTTCCATTTCCGGCACCTCTCCGCGGAATAGTTGTTCGACGAATTCCTTAGCACCGCGACTGATAATTAACTGCGGACCACGGATATTCTTTTCTACATCCTTGAGATAGAACTTTAGGCGTTGGCCAGGGTAATAGCGTTCGCCTTGGATCTGTTCGCTAACAGGCATGATGCCTTGGGCTCGACCCAGCTCAACGCGCACCAGGCGGCCTTCAACACGGCTAATAACCCCGTTGACCAGGCTGCCAACCTTATCTTCATATTCGGCCAATACTATTTCGCGCTCAGCTTCACGCAAGCGTTGCATAACAACCTGCTTAGCGGTTTGAGCAGCCACTCGGCCGAAGTCCTCAACCTTTTGCATTAACTCGACGGTTTCACCAATTTTGGCGTTTTTGCGAATAACTTGAGCCCCGGCTAAATTAATCTGCGATTGCGGATCTTCGACGTCCTCGACTACTTCTTTAGTCACATAGACCGTGACGTCTCCAGTGTTCAGGTTCATAGTTACGCGGACTTCCTGATCGCGGTTACCGAAGTCGCGGCGCCAAGCAGCCGCCAGTGCCTGTTGAACGATATCAGTAACCTGCTCTTCCGGCAGGTTTTTCTCTTCAGCGATCAGCTTGATCGCTTGGCCTAGTTGTTTGAAATCCATCTCCATTTTTATCTCCTAGTTAAGTTGGGCATGAAAAAATCCGACCTATCTGGCCGGACATCTACTATTAGTATAACAAATTAGCTCTAGATAACAAGCCCGGCAGTGTAAGCTTGGTATAGCGATGAAGGACGAAAAACTCTTTAGTAACTTTAGGCCCAGCCGTTACGAGGTCAGCCTTGGAGAAGCAACTGCTAACTCGACAAAAGCCAGTCTTCGGCTATCCGGCAAAAAAACCGGTCGACCGTCTAGGCGAATCACACTTCACCAAAAGGGCTTAAAGGTTAAATCAGCGAAGATCACTCGCCAAGGGAAGCGCGGAGCCGAAGAATACGAAGCGATTCGGATTAACCACTTGCCGAGTTTTGAACAGGTCCGATTGCATGCTAATGAAATGCTTTTCCCCGGTGATTACGTTCTGGTTATTGAATACGAGCTGCCGACGCCCGTACCTAAAAAAGCGGCGGTCAAAAGCAAACCAGACCGCACGCTAGTGCCATCAATTGACGAACCGGCGGCCTGGGAAGCTGCGGAGTTCGAAGTCAAACCGTAAATTGGCCGTTCTTATAAATGACCTTTTTGCGGCCGCCGGACAACGTGGCGATAACCGTCCGATCGGTTGTTGAGATCATGTCCATATGAACCACTGACTCGTTGAACCCAAGGCGCTTAAAGATAGGTTTCGGAACCTTGACGGTGCTAGCCGTGTAGGTGTCGTTGTAAGACCGCCCGACTGCCAAGTGGGTGTTGCCGAAAGGACCGCCGATGTTCTCATCAAACAACGTCTCAGCCATAAATTTGGTGATTTTACTGGTGCGCTTATCGGTTAGAGAGAACTCACCCATCTGAGAAGCGCCGCGGTCCGTAGCTAGGATCTCCTTGAGCAAATCCTCGTTTTTGGATGCCGAGGCCTTGACCACTCGACCTTTTTGGAAGGTCAGCTCGATGTCCTCGATTTTTGGTCCGTAATAATAAAGCGGCTGGTTGAAGCGAATCCAACCCTCTGTGCCGCGCCAGTCCGGAGAAGTAAAAACTTCGAAACTAGGGATATTGCGGCCTCCGCCGCCCAACCACCGGCGCTTAGCGCCTACAACTACATGCAGGTCCACGTCCTTGCCCTGGACGTCTAACTCACTGATTTTGAGCTTAGTTAGTTTGTCGGCGACCCTTTTAACTTCAGCTGAAACTCTCTGCCACTCAGCGATCGGATCGGCCTTGTTCAAGAAGCAGGCCTTGATTATCTGCTGCCAGTATTGCTCCAACGTCAGTCCAGCCTCCTTAGCCATAGACGGCGTGCCATAGAGTGCCAGCGTCCAGGTATATTTACCATCGTTTTCTTTTTTCTCGAACCAATCAGCCAACGGCTTAGAACTCTTTTGAGCCAGCATCATTTTCTTTGGATCTACGCCGTCTAACTCGTGGACGTCATGGTCGGCTAGCACGGCGATCCGGTGGTCGACTTGTTTAACCAGCCCACGGGCATAGTCTGATAGAAAGGAGTTAAGCTGAGTCTCGTTAGCATGATCATAAAAATATCGTGCAGCACCGCTCATATCGTCTCCCAAGCTGCTTATCGCCAGCCCGCCGCTATCTAAAATTACTTTCCTTAGAGCTCTATAGAACGGTAGGGCCGACAGTGGAGCTTGCAGATAGACCACCTCGCCGGGCTTGATACCCTTCCCACCGCCCAGCGCAAAATTCACTAAAACTTTAGCGTATTTTTCTAGTATTAGAGACGTCGGTTTATAGGCCATTTAACTGATTATAGCGAAGTTGGTGGCGAATCAAAGCTCAAGCATTTCTATATTTTCGCAGTCATCCCCAGATACCGCAGCAGCCATAAGTCGGCAATCGCCATTATAGTTGTTTTCCTGCGCCCAGACCTCGGCGGCAAAGCGCATTTGGCTCTCTTTTCGGCTAGTTATATAGTCAAAGCCCTGGCCCTGTTCGGCTGAGGCACGGTATTTAACTTCGACAAAATAGATAGTCTTTTTTCTGGAGACTATCAGATCGATCTCGCAGCGCGGCCGCCGCCAGTTTTGAGCCAGGACTTTAAAGCCATGCTGCTCTAATAGGTTGGCGACTGCCACTTCAGCTTGTCGACCCTGGAAAGTGGTTTTCATAAAAGTTTTAGCTGCCTTAGCGGCGCGAAACTCAGGCGATGCACCGACTTGATCGGGCCAAGCTCTTCGATAGCCTGAAAATGTCGAGCCGTAGCGTAGCCAACGTGGCGGTCAAAACTATAATCAGGATATTTCTCGGACAGAATCCCCATGAACCGATCGCGAGTGACTTTGGCATAAATTGAAGCTGCCGAGACCAGCGGCATAAACTCATCGGCATCGACTTGGCAACGGCTATTGGAGTAAGTAACAGGAACATAATTAACAATCCCGTCAATTACGATTTCTTCGCTATGCTCCGGCTTGACCTGATCAAGAGCACGCTTTACTCCAAGCCTGAGTCCGCGTCCAAGCCCTAGCTTATCGATTTCCGAGGCGCTCACCCAGCCTTCGCCAAACTCAAATGAGGTTATCAGCGCTGGATAGAGCCTTTCTCGCTGTTTGCGCGAGAGCAATTTAGAGTCTCTTAACCCGGTTGGCGGCTTAGCTTTTTGGCGAGCCGCGACAACTAGAAGCGGGCCAGCCAAACATCCCCGGCCAACTTCATCAACCCCAACCATGACCCCATTATATAGCGCCCTGTGAGATAGGGGTTATTTATCTTTGTTTTGCTCGGCGGCCGGAGCAGCGGCATCGGCTTTTTCGGCTGGTTTGGCTTCTAGCTTATCAGCGTCGGATTTTGGCGCCTCGTCAGCGCCAGCTTCTTTGGCAGCCTTAGCTTCGGCCTTTTCAGCAGCCGCTTGGGCTGGATCGTAGCTTTCGGCTTGTTCTTCGTGGATTTTAGCCTCTTCGGCTTCGGCAGCCTCGTCCTTGACCGCATTAATAGTCTCTTTATCAAAATCTACGCTAGTCAGTCGGGCGCTTTTACCGGTGAGCTCACGCATGTACGTCAGATAGTTGCGGCGAACGCGGCTGCGGCGGACAACTTCCACCTTTAAGACATTTGGCGAGTGTATAAGATAGGTTTTCTCGACTCCTACGCCGCTAGCGACGCGGCGAACAGTAAACGAGGCTGTCAACGAGCGGTCGCGGCTGACCCTTATAACAAGGCCTTCAAAGACCTGCACGCGCTCCTTGCTGCCCTCTCGAACTTTTTGATGAACTCGCACGCTATCGCCAGAGCGAACGTCAACGACAGCGCTCTTTTTGTACTTATCACTAATTTGTTGGGCGATACTCTTCATAAGTCCCATAAATACTACCGAAAAACACCGATAAATTCAACTGCTTCGACCTAGCCGACGACTCGGTAGACTTCTTCGATTGTCGTTTGGCCAGCTATAGCCTTTAAGATGCCGTCCTGGAGCATGGTTCTCATGCCATCAGCTACCGCCTGATCCTGCAGGCTTTCCGTAGTGATTTGGCTGGGAGGCAGCTTTAGCAGCTTTTGGACGCCGGGAGTCATTACCAGCTGCTCACGCAAAGCCATTTGACCCTTGTAGCCGAAGGGATTATCGGCTGATGGCGTCGATTTATACAGCGTTAGATTGGCCAGGTCTGGGCGCTTGATCGATGGTGGTAGGCTGTCAATCACACTTTTGATTTGTGCAGTCAGTGCTTCGTCTGGGTTATAAGGCTGTTTAGTCTGATCATCTAGCCGACGAACTAAACGCTGGGCCATTATCAGGTGGATGGCACTGGCGAATAGCGGATTTATGCCAATCATGTCTACCATGCGCGTCAGGGCGGCTGCAGCGCTACCAGCGTGAAAGGTAGATAGTACTAGATGCCCGGTCAAGGCTGCCTGGAGGGCCGTCTTAGCGGTGTCAGCATCGCGGATTTCGCCGACCATAACAACATCAGGGTCAAGCCGCAGAACTGCCCGCAGACTTTCAGCAAAGTCTTGCCGGTCCAAACCGCCCTCCACCGGTACCTGAATCACACCGGGCATGTTGTATTCCACGGGGTCTTCCAGCGTAATAATTTTGCGCTCAGGCGTATTAAGCGTGTTAATCAGCGAATAAAGGGTGGTCGTTTTGCCAGAACCAGTTGGGCCGACCACCAGGACCAGCCCGGTCGGGTGATTAATGACGTCGTTGACATGCAGCGCTTCCTCAGCCGATAAGCCCAAGTTCTCCAGCCTGAAGAACTCTAACCTGAGATTGAACAAGCGCATAACTATATCCATGCCATAAGACGACATAACCGCCTCGACCCTAAGATTCAACTGGACAGTTTCGCCGGTGGCGAGTTGGTAGTTACGGCTGATGTGACCGCCTTGGGCGGATTTTTCATTGGTCGAAATATTGGCGGAACTTGCAATGGCCGAGACCATATGGCGGTACTTATCGTGCGACAGGTAGGCTACTGGGTGCAAAACGCCGTCCACCCGAAAACGAACGCGCACGCGGTCTTCCATATTTTCTAAATGAATGTCGCTGGCCTTAAGTTTGTAGGCTTGCTGCACAAGAAAGCCCAACATGTCATCCGGCCGGACTTGTTCCAATGTGGCGCTTACTTCGTCGATAATGGAACTGCTTTGCTGCTCACCTGATTTAAGTTCTATATCTTCGTAGTGAACCTCTTTCGGCGGGTCGTAAAGTTTCATGTAGTCACGGTAGCCAGTGTCGGAAATCAGTGAGAATTGTAAACGTTGGTCGGTGAACCTGCCGCGCAACTGATTAACCGTCTGTTGGGAGGTGGTCGTTGTTAGGCCAAAATGAATGTTGTGCTCATCGGCTACTAGCGGCACTATTCGTAGAGCGTAAAGCTCCTGCAGGGTAAGGATATTTTTGAAAAGTTGCTTTTGTATTCTGGTCGTATCGACATAGGGCAAACCTAAAATCTCGGCTCGCCGGGAAGTCGCCTGCTCTTCAATCGAACGGGCATCAGCTGCCATTTTCCTAGAGTCCCACCATATTACCTTTAATTATAGACAAAGTCGGCTTAAGCTAAAAGGATGCTAGAGGTTGTACTATTAGTGCATAACGTTCGTTCTGCCCACAATGTTGGCAGTTTATTGAGGTCGGCTGACGGATTAGGTGCCAGCCGGGTGATTTTATGCGGCTATACGCCCTACCCGAAACACCCTGGCGACAAGAGATTACCGCATTTGGCCGAGAAAACCCACCAACGGATCCTAAAGACAGCTTTGGGGGCTGAGATTAGCGTCCCGTGGCTACATACCGAAGATATTTCAGAGCCTATTGCCAGCCTTAAGCGGGATGGATTCGAAATAGCGGCTATCGAACAGACTTCAGGGGCTATCGACATAAAAAAATTTAAGCCGAGTGATAAGAAATTAGCTTTAATCGTTGGACCGGAGATTGGCGGCCTGGACCGAACGGTCCTTGACCAAGCAGATGTCCATTTGCAAATTCCTATGCGGGGCAAAAAAGAATCGCTAAACGTGGCCGTTGCCGGTGCAATTGCTCTATTTTCAGTTGCAGCCTGAGCACAAGCGGTTATAATAGAACATAAAATGACAGCTAAAATCAAAAGACCACTCAGAACCGGATCACAATATCGACCCAGAAACGTTAGCCGCCATGCCTTCGAGCGCGTTTATTGGCCCTACCTGCCGCTGATATTGCTGATCGGCGTACTGCTGACATTCAACTTACGCTCTCACAGTCTTCAGTCGGTTACGGCTGCGCCCAGCGCTGTTTTAACATCGACCAGTGGTACCACTCTTAACGCCTACCTTACCGACGCCAACGGCCAAAGAACTGCCGCCCATGAGCAGACTTTGACCCTAAATCCACAGTTGCAAGCCGCCGCCCAGACCAAGGCAAATGACATGGCAGCCCGCAATTACTGGAGCCATGACACACCAGAGGGCAATTCGCCTTGGGCCTTTGCCTCGGCAGAAGGTTATACCTACCAAAAAATGGGCGAGAACTTAGCAGCCGGCTTTGGCGGCCCAGACGCTGTGACAACAGCTTGGATGGCCAGCACCTCGCACCGAGCTAATATGCTTGACACAGCTTATACAGACGCCGGATTCGGCGTAGCCTATAGTCCCAAGTACACCTCAGCTGGCGGAGGAGCGATGTTCATAGTAGTGGCCTTTTACGGAAGACCGGCCAGCGCGCCGCCAGCTCAGTCTCAACCAGCCTCCAGTAGTACCATCCTGACCGCCAATTCTCAGAACACTAATTTGGATGGTCTGGGCTCGCAGCCGACTAATCACGTCCAGCTGGCGGCAGCCTTTCTTCCGCCCGGCGATCTGCCAACCATAGCCGTCACCGTTATCTTGGTCGGCGCTCTAGGGATTTGGATTGGCCGCCACATGGTTGCTATCCGGCGAGCGGCCAGGCGCAGCGAACGCTTTGTTATTAAGCACCCCCTTATCGAACTATGTTTGATAGCTGTAATTATCTTGTCGTTTCTTCTGGTCAGAACCGCCGGCTTTATTCAGTAATTAGCGTACTACGACGTTTGTTGACCCGAACATTGACGCTAGATCGCGCAGGCTAGATTCGTTGATATCAATGGTCTGCGGCAATTTTATAATCTGTTTAGAGTCTTTCGGGCCGGTGACCAGAACAACTTCTGTTGGGCCCTGGTGGTTGTCGAGCTTTTCTTTGAGCGAAATTAGCAGGGTTTGGTTGTTGCTGTCTTCAAGGCGGATATACAGCCGCTGCGAGCCCGGCGTCTCCGCCGATCTGCTTTTGTGGTTTTTGGCCTGATCTAAGCTGACGACCTGAACTTCATCTACTAGAATTTTCGGCTCTTCCGAGGTTCTATCAGCGCCACGACCCGTGCCAATTTTGCCCTTAGCCAGAATGATCTGGTCGCGTTGGCAGACCTCCGCAGCGTTGGCATAAACCTTTGGGAAGAGAACCAACTCCATCTCGCCGCTCAAATCCTCAATTTTAACAAACGCCATCTTAGAGCCGTTCTTGGTGGTAATCTCTCGTACGTCGCTAATCCGGCCGCCAACCGTCACCTCGCGTCCATCTAAACCGCCGCTTATGCTCTTAACCGGCGTAGTGTTGCTGGCCAAGATCGCTTGGTAGTCCTCTAGCGGGCTTTGGCTAAGATATAGGCCAAGCAGCTCCCTTTCCCACGTAAGCTGCTCCTGCGGCGAAAAGGTCGGGCCGCTCTTGTCTAGAACTAAGCGCTGAGCCATCTCGGACGGCACATCGCTCTCGCCGAACAAGTCGACCTGTCCCGATAGTGCGTCTTGCTGAATTTTGCTTGATAGCCCCAAGATACTATCGACGTTATTTAATAGCAGACTGCGTTCGCCGAAGCTGTCTAGGGCTCCGGCCTTGACCAACGATTCGAGTCCCTTGCGGTTAACGACACGCGGGTTAACGTGTTTACAAAAATCTTCGAGAGAGGCGAACGAGCCGCCGGCAAGCTCCCGGCCTTTTAGAATTTCTTCGACTGCGCCATGGCCAACATTTTTGACTGCATCAAGTCCGAAACGGATTTGGCCTCCATCCGGATCGGCGCCGGGCACCACCGCGAATTCGTGGAAGGATTGGTTGACGTCGGGCGGCAGGACTTCTATCCCCATGTGTCGACACTCCGTGATCTCGATTGCCAGACGGTCGATGTCGTCATAATCACTGGTCATTAGGGCGGCCATAAAGGCCGCCGGATAGTGCGCCTTGAGATAAGCCGTCTGATAAGCGATCAGGGCGTAGCAGGCCGAGTGCACTTTGTTGAAACAATAAGCCGCGAATTCCTCCAGCTGAGTCCAGAACCGCTCCATAAGTTTGCGGTTGGCTCCGACAGTGTTGATAGCCCCTTCAATGAAATCACTCTTAAGCTTAGCCATGACCTGCGGGTTCTTCTTGCCGATAGCCTTACGCAATGTGTCAGCCTGGCCGCCCGTAAAACCGCACATCTCCTTGCTGATCTGCATAACCTGTTCCTGGTAGACAATAACTCCATAAGTGTTTTCGAGTGCTGGTTTCATGGCTGGATGGACGTACTCGATGGCTTTCTTACCGTGTTTTCTGGCAATAAAATCATCTATCCACTGCATCGGACCTGGCCGGTATAGAGCCACCATGGCTATGATATCTTCGAAAACAGTTGGTTTGAGCTGCTTCAAGTGCCGCCTCATACCAGCCGACTCTAGCTGGAAAACTCCTGTGGTTTCGGCGGCTTGCAACAGCTTAAAGGTCGGCACGTCATCAATCGGTATGTCCGCTATAGCTATATCCTTACCATAAACTTTTCTGACAATGCGCAGGGCATTTTTAATAATCGTGAGGTTGGACAGGCCCAAAAAGTCCATTTTTAGAAGGCCGAGTTCCTCGATCGGACCCATGGAATACTGAGTGGCGATTACTCCTTTTTGAGCCATTTCCAGCGGCGCGTATTTAACTACATCGTCAGGAGCTATAACTACTCCGGCAGCGTGGACACCGTGACTGCGAATGGTTCCTTCCAGCCTGGTAGCTAAACCAAAGACTCTAGCTGATTGCTCATTCTGCTGGTTCTCGGCCTTTAACTCAGGGATTGTCTTGAGTGTTTGGCTAAGCGGCGTATGCCTGCCCTGGATCGGCGGAGGGATCATCTTAGCTAGCCTATCAGCCTCAGCGTAAGGTACCTGCAGCACTCTGGCTACGTCACGTACGGAGTTACGAGCGGCCATCGTGCCAAAAGTCGCAATGTTAGCCACCCGGTCGCGCCCATATTTTTCAACGCAATAGTCAATCACCTCGTCGCGCCGGGTATCTTGAATGTCGATGTCCATATCTGGCATGCTGATGCGATCGGGATTCAAAAAGCGCTCAAAAAGAAGATCATACTTCAGCGGATCAATTTCCGTGATTCTCATCGCGTAGGCCATGATGGAGCTAGCAGCGCTGCCGCGGCCCGGGCCGAAGACTATACCGCGATCTTTGCCCCAGTTTATAAAGTCGGCCACGATCAGGAAGTAGCCGTTAAAGCCCATCGAGTTTACCACCTCGATTTCGTAGTCAGCCCGCTCTGCCACTTCCTTAGCAACGGTCTTTTTAGCTTCAGCTACAGATAATTTACGGGCTGTGGGTTTGTTCTTTCCGCCGTAGCGCCAAGCCAGGCCTTGCCAGACCAATTTCTCTAGAAGGCTTTTTTCGGTTTCACCTTCTGGAACGGGAAACTTGGGAATGAGGATTTTACCCAGTTCGATTGTCAGAGCACATCTGTCAGCAATTGCCTTGGTATTTTTTATCAACTCCGGGTGATCTTTACCCCACCGCTTGATTATGTCGGCCGGGTCAGCCACATGAAGCTCAAATTCTTTTAGGCTAAAGCGGTTCTCATCAGTTAAGAATGCTCCGGTCTGGACGCACAGCAGAATCTCATGAGCCTCTTGGTCCTCTCTTAATAAATAGTGGGCGTCGCAGGTGACTACCGCAGGGATAGCCAATTCCTTAGAGAGTTTAAGCAATTGATCGTTGACCGCTGTCTGTTCCTTCCAGGCCGTAGGATGCGATGGATGGCCGTGATCCTGCAGCTCTATGTAATAACGGTCGCCTAGCAGCTCTTTGTACCACTGAGCGGACTTCTTAGCCTGCTCGTACTGGCCTTGGCGCAACGCGTCGCTGACTTCGCCTCCTATACAACCTGAGAGAACTATTAACCCCTCGTTGTACTCCTTCAGTAGCTCGCGGTCAATTCTGGGCCGGTAGTAGAAACCATCCAGGTTGGCTATCGTCGAGAGGCGCATTAAGTTTTGGTAGCCTTTGGCGTTCATGGCCAGGATGGTCAGGTGAAAATACTGGCGATCATGTTCGACGGTTTTATCGCTGTGAGCTCGGGGCGCTACGTAGGCCTCCATACCAACGATGGGTTTGACGTCGGCCTTTTTGGCGGCCTTATAGAATTCAATCGCGCCACTCATCGTTCCGTGGTCAGTAATGGCGACGGAGCCCATGCCGAGCTCCTTGATACGCTCCATCAGCGCCGGAACTTTGGTCAGACCATCCAACAGCGAATATTGGGTGTGGTTATGCAAATGAACATAATCGCTAGGTTTTAGGTTTACCCTCTCAGCCATTTGGACTAATTATAACCCGGAGGGCTCTGCCTCCCGGCTTGAAATCGCCCTTTTTGAGCTCTAGACGCAAAAAACACTACATTTTCTCGTATGCTTTTCGGGCGAGCTGGCGATTAGCCTTTGAAGAACTTGGAAAGATTTTTCTTAGCCAGTTTGGCTTGTTTGATAGCCTTGTTCAATTCCGGATCCTCGGCCTGTCCAGCTTTGAGAGCTTTTAGCGCCGTTTTGACTTTATTCTGGGAATCTTTGGCTCGAATTAAGGCTTCGTTAAATTCTTCACGAGCCTGAGAGCCTAGCGTCACAGTTTTAGCCTGGGCTTCCTTGACTACCACCGCAAGCTCATCGCCGGCAACCTGCAATTGGTGGGCGGCGTCTTCTTTGACCTCCACGGCCTTGTCGGCTAACTCTTCACGGGTTTCCTTGCCGCTTTTTGGAGCGGTCAGTATTCCGGCCAGATAACCGCCAACTCCGGCAGCTAACGCGCCTATAGCCACTTTACGGCCAGTCTTAGGGTCTTTACGCATAATCATTAAACTATCCTTTCTTTCGCTTAAATTTAGCGGCGGTTTCGACAATATTCCCAATAACTTTTAACACGGCTAGCGGCGAGGCGACTCGCTCGAATGAGGAAGCGGCTGACTCTACGGTCTCGGCCACGTCCTCAGCCCGATTAGTGATGCGTTTGACTTGCCTCAGTACAGATATAAGATAGCCCAGAGCCACCGAGAAAAGCAGCAAGAAAATACTCAGGCTGACCGACAGAATGATGACGAGAATCAATTCAGTTGTATTCATATCTCAATTATATAGCTTCACGCCAGGAAATGTTCAAATTTTCAAATGACCGGTATTTCTTGGGCTCGTCATATATTCCTCGCTGAACGCTCGGATTATAGCTCTGGACTGTCAAGCGGGGCAACCAAAACGGATGCTATTTTTCGAGTTTCTGTTTGATAATTTTTCGGGCAAGTGCCGGATTAGCTTGGCCCTTGGACAACCCCATAACTTGGCCGACCAAAAAACCGATAGCCTTCTCTTGGCCAGCCTTAATATCTGTAACGACTTTAGGATTTTCTTTGATAGCTTCGTTGACGATTTTCTCAATTTCAGTCTCGTCCGAGGTTTGCTTGAAATCCAGCCCCTCCAAGGTCTTGCCTTCAAGGATTATCGCCTCAAGGCTTTGATTGAGCTGGTTGCTGCTTATTTCTCCAGCTAGCGTGGCGCTCGAAACAGCAATTGTACTCTTTATTGTTGGACCTTTAGCCTGAGCTATTGCGTTGCGTAGCGTTAGATTATTGGTGATGGCCTGGCTCCAGACTCTCGCGACTTTCGGATCTCCGGCTTCGCTGATAGCCTTTATGTAAGTTTGGGCAGTTTCATAGTCGTCGAGAATTGTTTCTATCTGGTGAGGGCTCAACCCGGACGCGCCTAGATCATGACGCAGTTTCGAAGGCATCTCAGGCATTTGCGATGCTATTCCCTTAATAAACGTCTCATTTAGCTCTGTAGGGGGGATATCTGGCTCGGGCATGTAGCGATAGTCGTGGGCCTCCTCTTTGCCGCGCTGGCTGGTGGTCTTTTGTTTGGCTTCATCCCAACCACGGGTCTCTTGGATGACCTTATCGCCTTTTCCTAGAACTTCAGTCTGACGCTTGACCTCATAAGCCACTGCATTCTCTACGCTTCTAAAGCTGTTGAGGTTCTTGACCTCTGTTCGGATGCCAGGTTTTGCCGGATTTGTGCTGATACTGATGTTCACATCAAAACGCACGTGTCCATGGTACAAATCGCCATCGGTAACGCCAGCATATTTCATAATTAACCACAGCTCGCGAGCGTAGGCTTTGGCATGCGCAGCGCTATGGATATCCGGCTCGCCGACAATCTCTAACAGCGGCGTGCCCGCTCGGTTAAGATCGACCAAGGAGTAGTCGGCTCCAGTCGGGTGAATGTTCTTGCCCGCATCTTCCTCAAGATGTACGCGCGTAATGCCGACTTTTTGGCCGTTTGGTAAATCGACATGTCCGCCGATTATAATCGGGTCTTCGTACTGCGTGATTTGATAGCCTTTTGGCAAATCCGGATAAAAGTAGTGTTTGCGGTCGAACTTTGAAAATTTCTGCGGCTTGGTATTAAGCGCGAAGGCCGCCCGGCAAGCCAGCTCCAAAGCCTTTTCGTTCAACACTGGCAAAGCGCCGGGCATCCCCACATCGATATGGCTAATTAAAGTGTTTGGCTTGGCGCTCCTGGCATCGTTGTCGACAGCCGAGAAAAGCTTGGTCTTGGTCTTAAGTTGAACATGAGTTTCGATACCGATCGTAGGAATGTATTTCATAACGCTCCCAAATCACGCAGGCAATGCTTAAAACCAGTTAGGGCAGCTTGGGCTTCACGCTTTTTGAGCTTGGCTCCCGGCTCGTGGACCAACCGGTTACGCAGCTTGTGGGCGTACCAGACAGCATCATTGTCCGACAGTTCTCGCTGGGCCGAAACTAGTCGCTCGCCCATATTCTTACCCTTAAAATGGCGCTTGCGCAGAGCCTCGTCTACTAGCTTGTCGGCGTCAATGACAGACAGCACCATTCCTTCTGGAGTCCGCACCCCGTTCAGAAGTTGCGACCATTTTTCGTCAAAATAATTTTTGTTGAGAAGATATCGGCGTTTTTTGCCAAACATGCCAATCAAGATCAATATGCCGAGGCCGAATATAATAACAGCCAGCAAGAATACTATGGTCATGCCAGCTCCTCAAAAGCTCTGGCCGCCGCCAGGACCTGTGCGTCGCCACTCATTGGTCCTATAATCTGCAATCCGACTGGCAGGCCGTCTGACTCGCCGGCCGGCACGCTGATAGAGGGATTCCCCGAGATATTGGCAGCTACCGTCAAGATATCGTTAAGGTACATCTTGAGCGGATCGTCAGTTTTCTCGCCGATTTTAAAAGCCGTAGTTGGCGAGGTTGGACCGATAAGAAGATCATGCGCCTCAAAAGCCTGCTTAAATTCGTTAATGATCTTTGTGCGAACGGTTTGGGCCTTTTTGTAGTAAGCATCGTAGTAGCCAGAGCTTAGTACGTAGGCACCGATCATGATACGGCGCTTAGCCTCAGCGCCAAAACCTTGTTCGCGAGACAGCTCATAGCTTTCTTCCAAATTCTTGGCTTCCTTGGCGTAGTGACCGTAGCGTTGTCCGTCATAGCGAGCAAGATTGCTGCTAACCTCGGCCGGGCAAACTATGTAATAAACCGCCAAGGCTAGCGGCAGACTGGGCAGCCTGATCTCATCAACTATAGCTCCGGCCTTTTTGAATTTAGATATGGCCGCTTCGATTTTAGATCGCACGCCGGCGTCTAAGCCCTCCTCCATATATTCTTTGATTACGGCTACTTTTTTACCCATGAGCGCTTCTTTAATGTCAGAATAGTCTCTGCTAGCTCGATCAATTGTCGTCGAGTCTAGGTCGTCCTTGCCGGCCATAATATCGAGCACAAGAGCAGCGTCCTCGACCGTTCGGGCCAGTGGTCCGACAACGTCCGTCGAGCTGGCCATGGCTATCACGCCGCTTCGGCTAACCAGGCCGTATGTCGGCTTATAGCCAACCACGCCGCAAAAACCGGCTGGCTGGCGGATCGAACCGCCGGTATCGGTACCCAACGCGAACGGCACTATACCTAGCGCTACGGCCGCGGCTGAACCACCACTGCTGCCGCCTGGTACGCGTGTTTTATCGTGGGGGTTCTTGGTCGTAAAGAAATCGCTGTTCTCGGTGCTGGAGCCGTGAGCGAAGGCATCTAGATTAGACTTGGCTACGCAAATAGCCCCCTCGGCCTCTAGCCTGTCGATGGCTGTGGCTTGGTAAGGCGCCTCAAATGGTCTAAGGATATTGCTGGCGGCTGTAGTCTTCCCGCCCAGAGTTAAAAAGTTGTCCTTGGCTATAAAGGGCACCCCAGCCAGGCGTCCAGCTTTTTGGCCGCTAGCGATAATTTTGTCTATATCTTGCGCTCGCTGACTAGCGCGCTCATCCAACGTGCTAATGACCACTTCAAAGTCTTTGTTCTTTTCAATAGCTTCCAAAGCGTTGCTAACCAGATCAGAAGCCTTCAAATCGCCGGATTGGACGCGCGTAGCAATATCGGCTATTTTCGGCCAGTCCATGCGGTTTAACCTAAAACCCGTTTAACTTTAAACTGATTCGCTTCGACTGCCGGCGCATTCTTTAAAAGGTCCACCGGTTTGGCTGAATAGTCTTTGGTTTTATCCGGTCGAGTCACATTCGTTAGACCTGTAACTTGATAGGTTGGCACCAGGCCCTTGGTGTCGGCTTTGTTTAGAACCTCGACATAATCCAGTATTTCGGTAAGCTCGCTACGGAACTTCTCAATTTCAGCATCGCTTAGACGCAACTTGCTCAATGCGGCCAGTTTCAAGACGTCTTCCCGCGTCAGCTTACTCATTAATCTTCAGTATAACGGTTTTTGACTGTGCTTTTAAAGGCTAGAGCTTGGCTTTTACTTCTTCAATAAGATCGCGCAAATCGGCAGCCTTCTCGAATTCCAGGTTAGCCGATGCCATATCCATCTGAGCAGTCAGGTCTTTTATCATATGGCCGTACTCCTCCTTAGGGATTTTCTTGAGGTTGAGTTTAGGCTTTTCTTCCTTTCCAGACCGCGGCAACATCTCGCCAATCGCCCGGTGAATACTCTGCGGAGTGATACCGTGCTCTTCGTTATATTTTTGCTGAACTTCACGACGCGCGTTCGTCACGTCAATTGTTCGGCGCATGCTGCCGGTGATAGTGTCGGCATACATAACGACTCGGCCTTCTTGGTGCCGAGCGGCCCGGCCGACAGTTTGGACTAGTGCCTGCTCGGAGCGCAGAAAGCCTTCTTTATCGGCATCAAGAATCGCCACCAAACTGACCTCCGGCAGGTCCAAACCTTCGCGCAGCAGGTTGATTCCGACCAGCACGTCATAAACTCCCAAGCGCAGATCGCGAAGGATGTCGGTTCGTTCTAGAGTGTCAACTTCGGAATGAATATAAGCCACCTTCATGCTTAGCTCTTGCAAGTATTCAGCCAGATCCTCGGCCATGCGCTTAGTCAGAGTTGTTACAAGAACACGCTGGCCCTTCTCGACAGTCAAGCGAATTTCAGCTATAAGATCGTCAATTTGGCCTTCGATTGGGCGAACTTCAATCTGTGGATCGAGCAAACCGGTTGGACGAATGACTTGAGAGACCGGTTCGGGGCTACGGCTTAACTCGTATTCAGCGGGTGTCGCCGACACATAAATAACCTGGTTTAAGTGCCGTTCGAATTCACTGAAAGTTAGCGGCCGGTTATCGAGCGCTGACGGTAAACGAAAGCCATACTCTACCAGGACTTCCTTGCGCGCCCGGTCACCATGGTACATACCGCGAACTTGCGGGATGCTCATATGCGACTCGTCAACAACTAGCAAGTAGTCGTCTGGGAAATAGTCAATCAGAGTCGCCGGCTGCTCGCCGGGCTCTCTGTTGGTTAGATAGCGGCTATAGTTTTCAATCCCTTTGACGAATCCGGTTTGCTCGAGCATCTCCAAGTCGAATTTGATACGCTGCTCCAGCCGCTGGGCTTCAAGCAGTTTGCCATGCTTCTTGAACCAGGCTGAACGTTCTTCGGCTTCGTCGCGGATTTGGCCGAGCGCCCGTTTGAGTTTTTCTTCCGGCGTGACGTAGTGTGAGCCGGGGAAAATGGTTTTTTCTTGAAGCTCAGCTTCGATCTCGCCGGTTAGCGGATTTATCTGGGTGATCCTGTCCAGCTGATCGCCAAAAAACTCCACGCGGTAAGCGGCTTCTTCGCCGGCCGGATATATATCGACTACGTCGCCTCGAACCCGGAATGTACTGCGGTGAAAGTCTATGTCGTTGCGGCGGTACTGGATATCCGTCAGAAGGCGCAGTAATTTATCACGCAGCCGTCGTTCACCCTTTTTAAGCCGAACGGCCATATTACCGTAATCTTCTACCGAGCCAATGCCGTAGATACAAGATACGCTGGCCACAATAATCACATCTCGCCGAGATAATAAAGCTGAGGTAGCGGCGTGGCGCAATCGGTCGATCTCTTCATTAATGTCGCTGTCTTTTTCGATGTAGGTATCGGTTCGAGGCATGTAGGCTTCTGGCTGATAGAAGTCAAAATAGCTGACAAAATAGTGGACGGCGTTATCCGGAAAGAACATCCGGAACTCGTTATAAAGCTGGGCTGCTAAGGTTTTATTATGGCTGAGCACCAGCGTCGGCTTCTGGGTGTTAGCAATGACATTGGCCATCGTGAAAGTCTTGCCACTGCCGGTCACGCCAAGCAGAACCTGGTTTTTCTCGCCACCGTTCAAGCCGGCCGTTAATTTCTTGATTGCCGTTGGCTGGTCGCCCGTTGGCTTATAGTCGCTTTCCAGATGGAACTTTGCCATCCCTCAATTGTAGCAACTTCTAGGTGTAAAGACGGTGGTAGTGAGCGTGGGTTTTATCTAGCAGAGCTGTCAGCTTGGCAATAAGCTTGTCCGGGTCTTCTTCAAAGATTACATAGTCGGGGTTAGCGTTGGGCAGAAGTTTTAAAAGCATGTCAATCTGGGAACTTATACCACCGGCGCCTTCCAGCACGCCGATTGGCGTATGCGTTTCGGCGGCGATCGTGAACTCGTGCAGTGTGCCTAAACGCCCGCCGATAGTTACTACCGCGTCGGCAGAGTTGATCAGCAAAGCGTCGCGGCCGCCGTAGTGCAGACCGGTATAAAGGATGGCGTCGTAAGCTTTGGTTGGAAGCCGATATTTCATAACGTGCTCGATCTTGCTGGAAGCCGGCGACAGGCCTAGGCTCATCTTCCCGCCAGCTTTTTTGTAGCCTTCGGCAGCATCGTTGGGGAGTCCAGTTGTGGCACCAGTTATAAGACTGTGATCGGCCTTGGCTATAGCTGCGCCAATTTGTTCAGCCAGCTCTTTGCCACGCTCCGCGCTGGGACCTTTGGCCGCTCCAGAAACACAAAATTGGTACCTCGTCGTCATTCACCCACCTTGGTCTTTAAGCTTCTTGGTATTCCAAAGCCAGTTCCTCTGGCATAAGTACCTTACCGACATTATACCCGGTCGCGGCCAGCTCTTCGGGCAGTTCGGCGATGTGTTCTTTGTATTTATCGAGGATTTGGCTCCAGAGATGCTCGCCGGCATGCTCAGTTGATCGATCGGCAAAACTACGATTTTCCAGATGAGAAACAGCCACATCTTTGAAATTAAGCGACACTGGCTGCCCATCATTCCAAGCCAACAAGTGTTCTGCCCCGCGCCAAAACCGCAGCGTAGGATTGACTCCATAGAGCTTCTTATGGCTAGCTTTTAGACCGAGCGAGTCGACACTGTCCAAGATAAAAAGCGCCAACCCAAGCGCTGAGGCCTTGGCATCAATTTTAGATACCTGCACAGCGACCACGCCGGCCTGATGATTGGCAACAACTAGTTTATTAACACCTAGATTCTGGTCTAGGCTCACGATTTTGACAGGTTTAAGCTCATAGCTAGCCGAACCGGCCTGCGAAATTTTGGCCATCAAACTTTTCTGCCACGTCGGCGCCTCCAGCATGCTAGCAACCAGCAAGCTTTTAGCAGGATCCTCGCGTTTCAAAAACGAATCCAGAGACCGATATCCAAAAAGTTTCATAGTCTTCTTTGGAGGCAAGGCACGCAACAGGTTTTTGCTGGCGGTCGTTTTTAAAGACCAGATCTCAGCTCCACTGGCCACATGCCTGGCCAGCTCAACTGCCCGAGATAATTTTTCGACAGTTGGGCTTTCTGGGTTAAGCCCTAGAGCCTTATCAATTCGCTCAGCGTCAGCCGCGAACCGCGCCACAAGAACATGGTGCAACTCCTCACCAGTCGTGTCGTTCGGGTCTAAGCCAAGTTCAGATAGTTTAGCTCGAACAGCCTGAGAATTTTCGGCTATCAACTTGGCATCAGCGCTGGGGTAGCCGGCCATATCCTCCAGTCTTGCCAGAGTTTCGGCAACCATCTCTTCCGGTTTATTCAGCATGCCTGCTAAGACTTTACTCATCCCGTTAGATCTCCAGGGGGCTGGTGTCTATCAGAAGACGACTGAAGCAAGTACTGGTCTTCAGACGTTAAGCTAAGGTTATAAGTTATGTGGAATCTAACGGGACTCATTTGATCCTTTCTGGGTGATACCAAGCCGGCGCAATGCGCAGATAGTGCTCGATTTCGTGCTGAGTCAGCAGGCCGGCCTGTGCACCAACTTCCTGGACAACTCCCATGGCGTTAATTGGGGCCCATAGCAACGCGCCTTCGATATCGGCACCGAGCGCCATAGCTGCCACGAATGTCGAAGTAAAAGCATCACCGGCGCCGGTGCGCTCAAAAGGCGGTTTGGGGTCGGGATATATCGGCATTTTGAAAATTTTGAAGCCGTCAGAAGCGTATGCGCCAGCATGGCCATCGCTGATCACCACTATCTTTGGACCTAGCGCGTGCAAACGGCTGATCAGATCACGGATATCGTCGTGTTTACCCCTGGAAATTAAAGTTGCCTCTTCGCGATTGACGGCCAGAATTTCGGACCGCTCGTAAATGCGAGCCAGGCGCTTTGTCCCGGCTTCCATTTGGAAGGTCCCGGGCTGAAAGGCTAGTTTGATACTTGGATGAGATTCTAGCCAAGAAGCTAGCTGATCGTGGTACTCCAAAGCGTGCTCACTGACCGAGCTAAAGTAGACCCAGCCCGGCAAATCAATCACCCGGAAGCGCGGCCAATGGTAGTCGTACTCTTCGTGCTTAATCAGAATTGTCCGCTCGTCTTTGTACCAAAGCACGTAGTGATAGTTGCTCTTCTTACCAGGGTTGATATGGACAAAACGAGGATCAACCTTAGCTTCATGTAAAGCCGCTAGGATTTCTCGGCCGTGAGTATCTTCGCCTATGTTGCCGACCAGCCCTGACTTTAAGCCAAGCTTGGCAAAGGCTACTGCCGCGTTAGAAGCATTGCCGACGGCCGGCACAACCTCGCGGTGGTCAAACGGAATCTTGGTCCCAAAAGGCATAGCCAGCCAATTGCCATCCGAGCGCTTTTCTACACGCTCTTCGCTGTCTAGAAGTTTGATAAAATCATCAGTCACAACATCGCCGACGGCCAGCATCTGCAGCTGCGGTTGGCGTGCCACGCTAAAAAATCACCTTTTCTATTTTGCTCATGGTTCAAGTCAATTGTAGCAAAAGGCATAAGGGTTATCACATTGACGATTTAAGGTGTTTATGTTATCATTTGCACGTTTAACGACAGCGGTTGTTGGACTGCACATTCAAGTCTGAAGCCTAATCCGAAGGAGAAACCTATGAAGGTTGGAAGGCTTAGCTTTCTGCCGTACCTGGGTATCTGCAGAACATCGCTCGCCCTCTTTGTGGGCTGCCTTTTCGCAGGTGCAGGGTTTGCGTCAAACACCTCGTCCACAGAAGGAAGCGTCATCTTCTTCTGCGTATCGGTGGTACCCGCTATAGCGGCGGTCACCTCCTGGGTGGTGCTGTCGCGTTACCCTGACGACTTTCGTCTGGTTCCGTCTGACCGCAAAAACCTGTTCCGCGCCGAGCTCATCGAGTTGATCGGCCTCAACAGGCAGTTGCAGAGGCAGCCGGGACTACCCGCAGCAGAACAAAGGCAGGCTCTTTGTGAAGAGATCGACCGACTTCGCAAGTGGCCGAAGGAGCATAGCAAGGACGAGCTCCTGAACGCTGCGAGTTACTACGTCTCTCTGACCCAGCCGGATAGAGACGTTGCGTTGGTGAGCGCCCGCCAGAAGCTGGCGGCGTACGACACCATCACGGAAGAGTTTCAACACGACCCCAATCCGTAGCCACGACTCAATCAGGAGGAAATGCGATGGAACGGCTCGTCGGGAGGTTCACTCTGATGCTGGGCGTCTTTCTGGCGTCAATCGGCTTCCTGATCGTGATGCGCATCGGCTACGCCCTGCTGATGATCGGCCTCATGCTCTTTCTTGTGGGCCGCTGGCTCCATCAGCAGCGGTCGACACAGCCATGAACACCGACCAAGGCATTGGTTTCTCGTGCATAGCGATCGGCCTGGTTCTTCTGGCCGTGTCGCTCCTCCACGGAGCCCCGGACATCGTCGTCCCAGGAGGAGCCTGCCTAGTAGTACTAGGGGGTGGCCTAGCCGGCAAGGGCACGTACCGTCGGTACTTCAGACACCGAGGGAGGCGCGGATAACGCGCCTCCCTCAAACACACTTAGACCCAGAAAGGGTCTATTTTTATAACCTACGGCTGGGCTTTGCCAGCTGAATTGAACATATCAACCTTAGACTCAACTACCTTTTGTACCGCCGCGATGACTGTCGGCATTAGTTTGACCACGGCGTACTCGTCCTTATTCTCGGCCAAGACTTTTTCCAGTGTTTCTCGGTAAGCAATGCGCATATCGGAATTTATATTAACCTTCGTCACGCCAATTTTGACTGCCTCGATAAAGTAGTGGCCAGGCGTACCGCTACCGCCATGCAGGCTGACGTTGCAATCGATCGCCGCCCGGATTTGGCGTAGCAGATCGAGGTCCAGCTTTTTTGGCACTGGGTAGTGGCCATGCAAATTACCGACAGCGGCGGCATAGGTGTCAATGCCTGTCGCGTTTACGAAAGCCTTCGCGCCAGCTGGGGTTGAAAACGTTTTGCGAATTTCCTCATAATCAATTTTCTCGGTGTGTAGGTTTGAGGAACCGGCAAAGTAATGCGGCTCAGCTTCCACCAGAGCTCCGGTCTTTTTGGCCGCCTCAACAACTTTTTGAGTATCGACAATTATTTCTTCGTCCGTAGCGTCGTGGTTAGCCTGAGATATATCAATATGTATGCACTCAAAGCCAGCGTCGATACCGGCCAATGCCGCCTCAACGCTCGGGCTATGATCGAGATTTATATACATTTCCAGGCCATAGTCCCGCTTGCAGTTGTCGACCAAGTCGCGAATGTTGTCCAGGCCCATGGCTTTAACTTCGCCGTCACTGACTTCCACCAGCACTGGTGCGTTTTTAACTTTAGCGGCATTGGCTACGGCGATCAGCGTCTCCTGGTTATCCAGATTAAATGCACCGAGCGCAAAATGCTCTTCACGTGCCCGCTTAAAACAGGCGCGAGCCTTCCGACAGTTTTCCTGAATCTGAGAAAGAGACGGCGCCATTAGTGCTTGTGCCTCGTGTGATCGGCCAGCATCGCCTGGGCGGCTTTAGCAATATGCATGCCAGTTAATCCAAAGTGCTCCAAAAGCTCTTCTGGCTCGCCAGACTCGCCGAAGCGGTCGCGCATGCCCATCCGGACCATTGGCGTTGGAAGGTTTTCGCCCAAAACTTCGGCCACGGCTGAGCCCAGCCCACCATTAATTTGGGCCTCCTCTATCGTGATCACGTGTTTGGTTTTATCAGCGCTGTTCAAAATGGTCTGGGCATCCAGCGGCTTTAGCGTCGGCACATGAACGACTTCGGCTTTAACACCGTGGGAAGCTAGCAGTTTAGAGGCTTCTACGGCTTGATATGTCATCGTCCCCGTGGCGATCAAGCTAATATCGCTGCCCTCTTTAAAGATGTAAGCCTTACCGATCTCAAAAGGCGTCTTGGCGGTCGTAAAAACCGGCGTGGCCTCGCGAGCAACGCGCATATAGTTTGGGCGCTTGTCATGCGCCATGGCTAGCGTGGCTTTTTCGGCTTCGACACTATCGGCCGGCGCAATAACGACCATGTTCGGTAAAGCCCGCATTAAAGCCAGATCCTCAAGCATCTGGTGGGTGGCACCGTCCGGACCAACGCTGATGCCGGCGTGCGAGCCAACAATCTTAACCGGCTGGTCATTTATGCAAATTGTGGTCCGGATCTGTTCCCAGTTACGTCCCGGCGAGAATGCCGCGTAGCTGCTGACGAACGGGATCTTGCCCATAGCCGCCATACCGGCGCCAATCGTTACCAGGTTTTGCTCGGCTACTCCGACTTCAATGAAGCGCTCTGGAAAAGCCTCGGCAAAAAAGTGCATATTAGTCGACTCGGTCAAATCAGCACAGGCACCGACGACCGCCGGTATTTTTTTTCCAGCCGCTAGCAGGCCGCGCCCGAAACCTTTGCGAATCGGCTCTTCGGCTAATTTGCCGGTGGCTAAATGCATCTCACTCATGTTCGCTCCTGATTTTGCCACCCAGTGTGCGAAGCTCTGCCAGGGCTTTTCTAGCTTCCTCGAGGTTCGGCGGCTTGCCGTGCCAACGAAAGTCATATTCCATAAAATCTACGCCTTTACCTGGTATGGTATTGGCGATGATCATAACTGGTCGCTCAGTAATAGCTTTTGCCATATCGCAAGCTTCAATGATCGCCTCGATATTATTGCCGTCAATCTCAATGACGTGCCAATTGAAGGCTTCGTATTTGGCCCGCAAGCTTTCCAGAGGCATAACGGTTTCGGTCGGTCCATCGATTTGGATATTATTGCGATCCAGGATGCCGATTAGGTTGGACAGCTTATACTTGCCAGCTAGCATAACACCTTCCCAGGTGTTGCCCTCGTCGTGTTCACCATCGCTAGTAACTACATAGACCCAGCGGTGGCTGGCCTTATCCATCTTAAGAGCCAGAGCCATGCCAACGGCTTGGCTCATACCGCTACCCAGCGGCCCGCTGGTGGTCTCCAGACCGGGCAAGCGTTTTCTTTCTGGGTGGCCTTGCAGTCGCGAGCCAAGTTTGCGCAACGTTATAAGCTCGGCATGCGGAAAGTAGCCGGCCTCGGCCATAGCCGCGTAGCGCACTGGCACGCAGTGGCCATTAGATAGCACTAAAATATCGCGCTCATCCCAATTAGGCTTTTTGGAGTCGTGCTTTAAGACGTGGAAATAAAGCGCGCTGAAAATGTCAGCTAGGCCCAGCGGTCCAGCGGAGTGGCCGCTACCGGCATGCTCGAGCATCTTGATGATATCAACACGAATATCGTTGGCCTTTTGCTCCAGCGCCTCTAGAGAATAGTCTTTGCGTGTGCCACCCATACTTCTTACGATTATATCCTATGTGGTCCCGGTTTCTTCGGCTATACGTTCCAGCGTGCGGTAAGCGTGCTCGGGATTGCCGGCGCTTTGGATAAAACTGCCGACGTCAAATACGTCTACACCGCCAAAGGACAACTGAGAAACGTTATTGGCGTTAACGCCGCCGTCCCAGCCGATTTCTATATCAGGCTTGAGACTGCGCAACAGCTTGGCCTTATCGAGCAGCTTAAGATCGGCCTGACCCCCATACTGACCCAGTGAGCCGCTAAAAATTAGCACGTGGTCAATGCCATCAATCGCCGCAGCTATGCGATCGACCGAGGTTTCGGATAGTAGCGCAACGCCGACTTTAACGCCAGCTTCTCGGCAACGTTTGGCGAAATCACCAAAATCACCGCCAGCCTCGGCGTGAACGATCACTAAGTTGGGTTTATGCGCCAGAATTTGTTTGGCCGCTTCCGACGGCTGCTGATACATCAAGTGAACATCGGCCTTGATGCCGGCCGGCCACCATATCTCTTTTGGCTCAATTGTCTTTGGCGTGGCGAACTGGCCATCTGTCAGGTCGATCTGCAAGCGGTGGGCAAACCCAGCGACTTTTTCGATTTCCTGCTTATAGTCGGCGGTGTTGGCGGCTAAAATCGAGGGACAAATCGCCGGCATGATTCAGGTCTCGTCTAACTCGTTAATGCGCCGCTGGTGACGAATTTCGCCTGTAAAGGGCGTCAATAACCAGATCTTCGTAGCGTGCTTCATATCTTCTAGGCTAAGAAAGCGGGCCGCTAAAGAAAGCATGTTGGCGTCGTTGTGCAGGCGGCTAAGTCGAACGATCTCATACGGGTCATGGCTGGTATGTCCCTTCGCATCAACCGATCGAAGAGGCACAGCTGTGCCATAAAAAACGCTGCAACGTACACCGCGCACGCGGTTGGCGGCCATCGCTTCTCCTTCACCGCTACCGCCCATAATGATGCCTCTTTGGCATTTGCCGCTAGCAACCGCTTCGGCCGCTGGTTTAATGAATCGTGGATAATCATCGGTTGGGTCAAATTTTGCTGGGCCAAAATTTTGGCACTGGTGGCCAAGCTCCTCTAAGAATTCCTGGAGATCCTTAAGCAGTTCGTAGCCGGCATGGTCTGTGGCTAACGCAATCTTCATAAATTACTTCTTGTTTATGCCGTCGATTGAACCGCTACCGGTTGTCGCTGGAGGAGGCAAAAGCTCTTCCTTAACTTCCTCTGGCTCAGGCAATTCCGCCTCGGATTTTGGTTCTTCGGCTGCGGTCTCCGGCTCAGCAGTTTTTTGCAGCAAACGGCCAATGTCAGCAGTCAATTCCACTAGGCGATTAGAATAGCCCCATTCGTTGTCATACCAAGCGACAACTTTAAGTAAATTACCTCCAACGACCTGCGTTAGAGCTAGATCAACAATTGCCGAGTGGCTATTACCGATAAAATCGCTGCTGACCAGCGATTCTTCCGTGACGGCTAAGATCCCCTGGTAATAAGGCTCTGCAGCCGCCTTCTTGAAGGCTTCATTGACTTCCTCGATCGCCACATCCTGCTTCATGACGATGGCAAAATCACTCAGGCTGACTACTGGCGTCGGCACGCGGATAGATAAGCCAGAGAACATGCCTTCTAACACCGGCAGGGCCTTGGTGGCAGCTTTGGTGGCACCGGTACTGGTCGGCACGATGTTTTCGGCGGCGTTGCGGGCCCGTCTTAGGTCCTTGTGCGGCGCGTCTTGCAGACGCTGGTCGGCAGTGTAGCTGTGGATGGTGGTCATCATGGCTTTTTCAATGCCGAAAGCATCCTCTAATACAGCCATCACAGGGGTGATGCAGTTGGTAGTACAGGAGGCATTACTGACTATTTCACCAGCGCCGGCTAAATCGTCGTCGTTGACCCCCAGCACAATCGTATTAGCGCCTTCGCCATCAGCCGGGGCGCTTAAAACGACTTTCTTAGCACCAGCTGTAATGTGGGCTTTAGCCTTCTCTGGATCTGTAAATAAACCGGTTGATTCTATAACGACCTCCACGCCTAGGTCTTTCCAGGGTAATTTGGCGGGGTCTTTTTCAGCGAGAACTCTAATCTTTTGGTCGTTGACCGTAATGTTCTGCTCATCAAAACCGACCTCATGCTCATAAGTGCCGTAGTTGCTATCGTGTTTCAATAAATGCGCCAAGGTTTTGGTATCCGTTAGATCGTTGACAGCCGCGACCTCAATATCCGACCGTTCAAAGGCAATCTTAAAAGCGTTACGGCCGATGCGGCCGAACCCGTTAATGCCAATTTTTGTTTTCATATGCCCACTCGCTGATTTAAGTTTTACTACTTAATTATACGGTCTTTGCGCTTAAGCTTTCAAGCTGTGTCGTCACCGGTGTCGGGATTTCAATTGTATCGACTTTGACTGCTAGCATATCGCCCGACTTGAAGTAATCTTCATTCCCGAAATTATCGAGAACGTCTTGCTCGGAGAGCTCCAGTACCAGGCAGTCTTTGACGATGTCGGCCAGCTTAGAACCACCGAAGACCATGGCCTCCTCCCCTTTGTCGCCAAGCACATATAGATTCGCAATAAATTTCAGGTTATTTGGAAAAACTCGACCGCTGGCAACTCCGTTAAAAGCGACAGTCGCGCCTATCTTACCGCTCCATGCTTGGGCGATTTCAATCTTGGCGGCCTCGTACTCCAGTTTGGCGCCTTCCAGGCGAGCCCTCACTGCCCGCAAAGCCTCGTAAGCCGCCAATAGCTCAGGCGGGTAGTTCTCACCACCCCTGGAAAACTCTGGATCTGTCATTTACTTGTTTTGGTAGCGCTCGATCGATTGCTCAATAACTTTTTTAGCTTCGTCTATATCGCCCCAACCCAGCACTTTAGTGCTGCCGGGCTTGTAAAGATCCTTGTAGTGATTAAAGTGGTGCTCGACTTGCTCTTGCCAGCGCTTGCCCAGATCTTCCAGGCTTTTGATTTTATTGTCAGTATTACGCTCATCAGCCGGCACGACCACGATTTTATGGTCAGCCTCGCCGTCGTCCTCAAAATTTAGCACACCGACGATGCGGGCTTTTAGCCAGGTGCCAGTCGGAATCGGGTCTTCGGTAACTACCAGCGTGTCTAGCTCGTCACCGTCCTCGTCCAAAGTTTGCGGGATAAAACCATAGTTAGTCGGTTTAGCAAAAATTTTGGGTTCTACCCTGTCCAAATTAAAGGCTGCCCGCTGGCGGTCCCATTCGATCTTATTAGTCGAACCTTTGGGGATCTCCACGACGGTATTGACTTCGCCGGCTTTATAGTCGCCCGGCTCTAAAACTTTATTAAAATCAGCCATGCCTATATTCTACCGATAAATAGGCCTAATCGCCATATAGGGTCTGGACGGCCGTATTGGAAATCTTTTGGTGGTTTTCTATGTACTCGCGGATCATCAGAGCGGCCGTAGCGCCCTCGCCCGTAGCACTGGCAATCTGCAGAGTTGCGCCGCTTCGTACATCGCCAGCCGCAAATATTCCGGCCGCGTTGGTCATTAAGTGCTGGTCAGTTTTAACAAAGCCGCGTTCATCGAGCTCTACGCCAGCGCCGGCCAAAAACTTAGTGTTAGGGTCCAGGCCGACAAAAACGAACACGCCGTCAGTCACGAACTCCACTTTCTTGCCGGTGGTTTTATCCGTGCCGACAACTTTGGTGACTTTGCCATCAACGCCCACGATTTCGTCAGTCGTCGTATTAAAATGCACCGTAATTTTATCCTTATGGGATTCCAGGTCCTTCTGCAAGACGTCGCTAGCTCGGAGTTTGTCGCCGCGTACCAACATATCAATATGGGTGGCAAATTTAGTTAGGAACATGCCCTCCTGGACGGCCGAGTTGCCGCCGCCAACGACTACCAGCTTTTTGTCGCGGTAAAAAGCGCCGTCGCAGGTCGCGCAGTAGTGCACACCGCGGGCGTAGTATTCTTCTTCGCCCGGCACGCCGATTTTGCGGTATTCGCTGCCAGTGGCCACCAACACAGCCTTGGCCAGCATCTCGCCACTTGTTGTCTCCAGCTTTATAAGTTCGCCGGCTTTTTTCAGGCTGGTCACTTCGCCAAGCTCGATTTTGGCACCAAAGCGCTCGGCTTGTTCTCGCATAGCCTCTGATAAGTCCAAACCGGCTATGCCCTTAGCGAATCCGGGATAGTTATCAACCCAGTCGGTCACGGCCGCCAGGCCGCCGATGGCGCCTTTTTCGAACAATAAAGTATCGATATCCTCGCGACAAGTGTAGATAGCCGCACTCAAGGCCGCCGGGCCGGCGCCCACGATGATTAGATCATGAGTATTTTTATCTTCCGCCATAAACTCCACTTATCTTATCACTGTGAACAAAGCTTAAAAATGCGCCAACTAAAAACTAGGCGACAGCTGGTGCGAGCCGCTGCAGATTATAGCCCACAATCACTTCCTGAGAGTCATCTTGTTTGGTCACGACCGTAATAGGCACAGTCATCGCGCCGCTGACTTTCAGGGCTTCTTCGCGGCGTTCTGGGTGTTCGTCTAAATTCACGACCTTGTAGCTCTGTCCCTTCATGTCCAGGTAGCGCTTCACCATGCTGCAGTAAGAGCAGGTGTTGGTAGTGAAGATAGTAACGTCCTTAGCCATTATTTTGAACCTTCTATTTTTGTTAATTTTGTTGATCTAAACTGATTGTAAATGGTGTGCCGACTAAAAGCAATAGCACTACATATTGTGTAATTAGCGACATTTATCCACTATTTGACCGAGAGCAGCTGGACGTCAAAGACCAGGTCAGAATTGGCTGGAATGCCGGCTACGGCTTGGTTGCCGTAGGCATATTGGGCGGGTATATAAAGCCGCCTCAGGCCGCCGACTTTCATGCCGGGAATGCCGGCTGCCCAGCCTTGAATCACGCCGCTGCTAAGCTGGGCCGTAAACGGCTGGCCGGTGTCAAACGAGCTTTGGAAGATTATGCCCGTCGCGGCCACCGCTCCTGTGTAGGTAGCAGTTACGGTTGAGGTCGACGTCGCTGTAGCGCCTGTACCGACCTTTAAATCGTCGCACTTAAGATAGCTAAAACTCTGGGGGGCGCTATAATCCGCCAGTTTGGCACCAGCAACTTTGCCATCTTTACCCGGCTGCTGGTTGGGAACTTTATTAACCTGTTTGCAAGCGATGTAGCTTGACCCTGAACTTGGATGAGTATTAACTACGAAAGCATAGATGCCAAAACCCACACCAGTGACGACGAAAAGAACCGCTAGCGCCAACCAACCAAAACGTCGTATTTTGTCTCTCATTTATATCCTCTGAGCTCCTAGTTTAGCACGTGCTTTGGCCGCCAACTCGTCAAGCAGTTTATTAGCCTCAGTCGTGGTCAAAGTACGCTCCGGGTGTGACAGGCTAATCCGCCAGGTTGTTTGCCTATGCGCTTTATCCTCCGGTTTTTGGAAGATATCGACCGGCCTAAGTTTATAGTCGTAGCGCTGCTCTACCTTGGCTCCGTCCAAGAATCCCGTTATGAACGATGCCAGCTCGGCGTAAGTTTGTTTTGCTTCGTGTTTCAGGCATATGTCTTGCTCGAGATCTGGATACTTGTTAAGCGGTTGATACTGCCTAGCCGAACCAGCAGTCAGCAGAGCGTCAAGCTCTAAAACAAATCCCGCGCAGTATTTTGGCAGCTTTAGAGCGGCTACTACTGATTGATTAAATTCACCGACGCGGCCCATTTTCCGACCGCCTAGTGTAACCAGCGCAGAGCGCTGCGGTTCGTAATAGGTGGCAGTCTTAGACGAAGTTTTTTGATCCAGCGACCCATATTCAACCCCGTGGATACCCAATTCACCCAGAGCAAACTCCAGGAATTTTTTGGCGGCGAAGAAGGGTGCTCCGGATCTTATTTTTTTATCAGCGATCACTAGAACCAGACGCTCCGTCTCTTTCGGCAAGCCTTCGCTGTCCAGTAGGCCCTTGACATGACCTTTGCCTAGCTCAAATAGCGCAGACCGATCATAGCCAGCCTTGATATTAGGATGGACTTTTTCTAGCAGGCTTGGCATCAGGCTCAAGCGATAGTGTTGGAGACCAGGGCTTATGGCGTTACGGATATGGTAGGCGTCGGCCGGATTTTGTCCAACACTTTTGAGCAAACGTTCGTCAACAAAGCTGTAGGTCAATACCTCGTTAGCGCCGGCTCTCGATAGGATATCGCGCAGTCGGAATTTTAAAGCTAGCATCGGGTCAATTGCAGTCGGTTCGATCGAGTGCGTCGGTAAGCTTAGCGGCAAATGTTCATAGCCGTACAAGCGGCCAACTTCTTCGACAATATCTTCGGGCATCTCAATGTCGGTGCGCCAAAATGGCGGCGTGACAGCCAATTTGCCAGCGTCGCGACGGACCTTGAACTCCACATTGTCCAGTAGCCGTTTCATTTCGATCGCGCCCAAAGACAGGCCAAGCCGCTCATTTATGAATTGGGCCGGGACGTGTACGACAGGTGTTTTTTGGGCAAAGTGTTTCTCGTCCAGAAGTTTGCCAGGACGGCCGCCAGAGGTTCGAACAATTTCCGTAGCCGCCTTAGCTATCACCGCCAAATTCTGGCGCGGACTTTGGTTTTTAGTAAAGCGGGTAGCGGCATCCGTGAAAAGACCGTAGGCCATAGCGGTTTTGCGGGTTTGGTTCATGTCAAAGGTAGCGCACTCCAGGACAATGTTCTTGGTCTGGTTATCCACCTCCGTATCAGCTCCGCCCATCACGCCGCCCAGCCCTATCGGTTTCGTACCATCGGTTATAACGACCGCTCCGGCCTGCAATTTAAGCTGCTTACCGCCCAGCAGTTTAAGACTTTCGCCCGGCTTGCTCAGCCGAACTCCCAGCACACCGCTGCCTAATTTATCGTAGTCGTAGGCGTGCAAAGGCTGGGCGGTCTCCAGCATGAAGTAATTGGTCAGGTCGACGATATTGTTGATCGGCCGCACGCCAACTCTGGCCAGATACGATTGTAGCCAAGCTGGACTCGGTTGGACTCGAACGCCGGCGATTGTCACTGTACAAAAACGCGGCACAAGTTTTGGCAACTCGTTTTTAACTTTTATTGGCAGCCGCTGCCCGGCGGTAAACTTCGGTTCTTCTTTATACCAGGCTGGGCTTTTGAAAGCTTTGCCGGTAATCCCGGCAATTTCGCGGGCTACTCCCAACATGCCGAAACAGTCCGGCCGGTGGGTGAACATCTTATTTTCTATATCAATAATGTGGTCGTCCAGCTCTAAAACCTTGGCCAGGCTGGTGCCGGGTCTGGTTTTAGGGTTCAAAATCAAAATACCTTCGTGCTCGTCGCCCAGAGCCAGTTCTTTGGCGCTGGCAATCATGCCGTTACTGATGACTCCGCGCAGTTCTTTGGCTTCTAGAACGAAGGGGTCTTTACCAAAAGTACTGGGTACTGTCGCTCCCGGTGGTATCCAAGCAATCAGCTGGCCAGCAGCAACGTTTTTGGCTCCGCAGACGACCTCTACTAAGCCCTGGGGATTACGCTTAACTTTTTTGACAGCGTTTCCGTCATTGATTAGGCAAACGCTCAGCTTGTCGGCGTTCGGGTGTTTTACGCAGCTAACGACCTTGGCGGCCACTATGCCGTTATAGCGCTCGCTCAGACTTTCTACTTGATCCACCGCGCCAAGCTGGGCGCCGATTTTCTCAACCAATTTATCAACGGCCTCGCTGTTCAGCGAATCAACTTCGGTAAACTGTTTGATCCAATTCAGACTGACTTTCATCTAAAGCTCGTTTCTTCATATTTGACTGGCGAATAATTGGCGTCTACGAACCTGACCCAGCTTGGAGTCACCTTAATCCATGCCTGATTTGGGTCTTGCAGGCGCTTTTCGGCAGCGGGCAGTTTCTTAAAATGAAAGCCCAACCTATCGCCCAGCTCTTCGGCATCCACGATCTTGGCGTGACCCTCATACTGGATTTCGAGTTTATTCTCTTCGCTGGCTATGACAACGGCAACTTTTGAGTCGCCTTTTATGTTTGAAAATTTTCGACTGTTTTTATAAGTACCAATGACCAGATTGAGCTCTTCGTCCTCCGAAAATCCCACCAGCGCCGACTGGGGCTCGCCATCAGGACCAATTGTGGATATTACACAATGCTTGCTTGCCGCCATAAGCTTTAGAGTTTTATCTTTCATGCGAATTGCCTCAGGAATTTGAGGTTGCCGGAATGGAAGTGGCGGATATCTTCAATGCCGTATTTGAGCATAACCAGACGTTCGATGCCAAAACCCCAGGCAAAGCCGCTGAACTCGTTAGAGTCGATGCCGGCTTCTTTTAAGACGTTGGGGTGGATCATGCCGCAGCCGCCCAGCTCTATCCAGCCGGTATGGCTGCAGATGTGGCAACCGCTGCCGGCGCAAAACGGGCAGCTGGCGGCGAACTCAAAACTTGGTTCGGTAAACGGAAAATAAAACGGCTGAATCTTGATATTGATATCGCGCTGATAGTAGCTGCTCAGCCACGCTCGAATGGTAGCCACCAGGTGGCCGGCATTGATACCGCGGTCGACGCAGACGCCTTCCAGCTGCGTAAAAGTGTGCTCGTGGCGAGCGTCAATGTCCTCGTTGCGAAAGACCCGACCGGGAATTACTACACGGATGCCCTTGCCCGCCTCTAAGTCGTCCTTGCCAGCCAGCAGAACACGGTTTTGCATCGTCGAGGTGTGAGCCGGAGCAACCAGACCTTCGTCGGTCACGAAAGTATCGTAGTCGTCGCGGGCCGGATGATCCGGCGGAAAGTTGAGGCTGGTGAACATGTGGTAATCGTCGTCAAGTTCGCGCGACTCGATAGCCGTGAAGCCCATGCGTGAAAAAATATCTAAGATTACGGCCAGCTCGGTAGTCAGCGGATGCTGGCTGCCAGTTTCAGCCGGTAGAAGCTGTGGCTGCTCGGCCGGAGGCACGTTGACGTCAAATGGAGCGGTTATGTCGATAGGTTCTAGCTCCACATTCGGTTGGCTGGCTTCGTTGGCTAGTTTTTCCAGCTCGGCTTTAAGGACGTTAACCTCGCGGCCAAAGTCAGCTCGCGGCTTGCCAGCCGGCAAAGTTTTTAGATGGTCGTATAAAACGGTCATTTCCGCAGCCCTCAGAACCGATCGTTTATCAGAGACCTTATCCAGCTTGGATTTAAGCTCTTTAGCTGTTTTTGCAATTAACTCGCTTTTATATTCCATGTTCGTTATTTAGTATACCAACCTCTTACTTTTTATGTCAATTGTTGTAAATAATGTTTAATTATATACTTAGAGAGATGGAAGATAAGCTCTTTGAGCAAAGCCGGAAAGTTTTAGCTGATAACGACCGCGGTTCTTGGACCGTGCCGAGCAACTTGCTTTATCCGCACCAGTGGCTCTGGGACAGCTGTTTTATATCTATTGGCCTGCGGCACATAGACGTCAACCGAGCTCAAACCGAGTTACAGAGCCTGCTGCGCGGCCAGTGGAGCAACGGCATGCTGCCGGATATGATATTCGCCAATCGCGGCAACTCCAACCTGGACAAAGTCCTGTGGGACAGTGTCATAAGTCCTGAGTCGCCAAAAGACCTAGACACCAGCGGCGTAACACAACCACCAATGTTGGCCGAGGCCGTCCTGGCCACTGGCCAAAAGCTTCGTTTACCAGAACGGCGACTGTGGTTTAAGCAGATGCTACCTTCTATTGTCCGTTTTCATGAGTGGCTGTACGAAGAACGCGATCCTGACCACGAAGGCCTAGTCGCTCTTATACATCCTTACGAATCAGGCCTTGATAACTCCCCGCCGTGGATTGAAGAATTAAAAGCCCGCGGCATACCGCTATGGGTGAGCGTGCTCAACAAACTAAAACTGGCCTTTGTAGTTAGTTTGGTCAGACGCGACACCCGTCACGCACCGTCTGGCCAACGCATGAGTAATGTTGAGGCGCTCAGTTTCTTTGTGGCTCTGAGACGGCTGCGCCACAAGGCTTATGACTCTAAAAAAATACTTAAAAAGCCGTACCTGGCCGTACAAGATCTTGGGTTCAACTGTATTTTGATACGAGCCAATGCCTGTCTGGCAGAGATCGCCAAAACCGCCGGAGTCAGCTTGCCACCACGACTGCTAAAGAATATGGGGCTTTCCGGGAGCGCTCTGGAAAAGTTATGGGACGAGGAAACCGGCCAATATTATTCCAGGAGTTTTAGCCGCGGCGAGCTGATTCAAGAGTCATCAGTCGCTACGCTTTTGCCGCTTTATGCCGGCTCTATTAGCCGTGAACGCGCCGGACATTTGGTAGAGCTAACTAAGAAACGCAGTTTGTTCAAGGTCAATTACCCCCTGCCGAGTGTGCCAACCAGTTCGATTTACTTTAATCCACATAAGTATTGGCAGGGGCCAACTTGGATCAATATTAACTGGCTAGTAATCCAGGGACTGGAACACTATGGCTATAAAGAAGAGGCGGCCAGCCTGCGCCAAAAAACCCTAGACCTGGTAGCTAAGAACGGTTGCCATGAGTATTTCGACCCGCTCACCGGCCAGGGTTTGGGCGCCCAGAACTTCTCCTGGACCGCCGCCCTCACAATTGATTTATTGAAAAATTAACCATTTTATTGTAAAATACTGACGATATCGCTGGAGCGCGGTCCGTTTTTGCGGGCTTGTTGCTCGCGACATCGCACTCCGAAAATTCGACAGAGTAGCTGGCAAAAGTCGCGCTGGCGACGGAAAGGAAGTCATGTTCTCAAGTGACGAGATGGCGGCGTACGACAAGGCCCGAGATCGCGTTGCTGATCTGATCAAGATCGTGGCGGATTGCCGCGAGCCAGGCGAGCACACCCTCAGCGTGCCCGGTGCCAAGCGCATCCTGGAGTTTCTCCAGACGGCCGACCGCTTTATGACCGAGACGCCGCCCGGTGAAGCCGAGCTGCAAGAAGCCCGCGACGCACTTCTCAAGGTGCGCAGGGTATTCGGCCAGTACTACAACGAGCTACCCCTGCGAGACGGGCTGATCCACAGGTGCGAAGACGCAATCAAGGGCGTCCCTGGTGACGGCGACCCCTCCCAGGCACCGTTTGATGTCTGGGAGATCCTCGGTGAAGTGCCCGAGTCCGACCGTTAGCGCTCAGGAAGGAAGTCATGAAAAAGCTCAAGGCATGGCTCTGCCGCATCGGCCTTCACCGATGGGATCGCCTAGAACCCGACCCCGAGTCCTACGACTTCGGGGATATCGAGATGAAGTGCCGCTGGTGCGGCGTCTTGACGTTCATACCCAAGCCCGCCAGCGAGTAATCGCTGGCGGGCTTCGGCCCTACTCTGTCGCTTTAACCATAGCACTCAAAGCCACTTGAGCCCTGCGGTTAAAACCTAGTCTTCGTCCAGGTCTGGGCGTGGAAAACTTCTCTTGGACCGCCGCCCTAGCTATAAGACCTGGTTAAGAATTAAGCTTGCGACTTATTAGCTGCGTAGCTGGAACTGCAAAACAGACAGCCGCTATATATATTGGGTAAAGCAGTAGGTCCGCCTCTATCTTGCCTACAGCCAGCGCGCCAAACAGCGCGGCCACACCGAACAACAACCAACTTAAAGTAGTTTCACTTTTTGGAGCTTCGTAAGTTTTTCTGATTGTTAATAAAACGCCTGCCAAGTCGGCAATAATTACGCCAAAAAGCGCAACGATTGGTCGATTCTCTACTACGGATACTGCAGCTCCGCCAAAGGCAACGACCAGAGCGAATATATCCCATTGCGTATGTCCGCCCACCCCGTGGGTTAATGACAAAGTTAAAACAATTAAGCTAGCTAGAGCGTCCAGAGCTAAAAAAACCAACGACCAACTGGCGCCCAGACTCCATTGTGAAATTAGTGCAATGGTGCTTAGCGCCGTAAATATAAACCAAGTCATGCGCTCGGGCTTGGTTTTACCTTTTAGAGTGTCGATTATGTACGGGGGTGAGGCCGCCAGCGCAAACAGCCCAGAGACTATGGCTAAATACTTCTCCATCACTCGTCCAGGTCTGGGCGGTTGAGCAACATTGGCTCGACAGTTGGCTCAGCGTCGGCAATTTTAACTATGTCTTTATCGATTTTGCCGAGTTCTTTATAAGTCGTATTAAAATGGCCAACAGTTGTGCCGAGCGAACTACCAAGTTTTTGCATGTAGCCATTGTGCGCCAGTAGATGCTTGCTCAACTGCTCGATATTTTTGCGGATTTTATCGGTATCTTTTTGGATCTCGATGGAACGTAGTCCTTGGACGATAACCTGGAGCATGGCGCTCAAGGTACTGGGACCGACGATCGTCACTCTTTTATCTTTGGCGGCATATTGCATCAGATTGCGGCCGGATACGCCGGCAGCGCCAACTTTATTAGCCAGTAAATCGTAATAAATCGCTTCGCTCGGGATAAACATCAAAGCTTGGTCGAGCGTGCCCCTGTTTGTCTGAATATACTTAGCCGTTTCGTCAATCCGGCGCTTAAGGTCTTCCTTGAAAGCTCGCTCCAAAGCCGGTCGCTCGGCTTCTTTGGCGTCAATCAGGCGGTTGTAGTTTTCCAAAGAAAATTTGCTGTCGACTGGCAGAAGCTTGTCGTCCAGTTTGATAACAGCGTCAACCGTCATACCGGGACCCATCTTGTACTGGAGCTCATAGCTACCGGGCGGCAAGAGATTTTTTAGAATTTGGTCGAGGTAATATTCGCCCAGCACGCCTCGCTGCTTGGGGTTCTGCAACACATTCTGCAGAGTCTTAAGCTCGCTAGCCACATCACCGACCGATTTATTGGTGCGATCGAGCTCGGTCAGTTTCTGGGTAACATCGGCGATGATTTTGGCGCTGGCCTGAAACTGCGCCGCCATCTGTTTATTAGACGTACCCAGCTGCTCGGTCAGCTGTTTTTGCAAACCCTCGCGCAAGCTGTTCATAGACTTGGTCAGCTCTGTCATGTCAGCTTTGAGCAGCATGGTAGCATCGGTTCCACTTGCCGGTTTATAAAACTTCCAAATTAGGAAAGCTGCCAGTCCAACAACCAGCACCGCCAAAATAATTACCGCCACAATCATATCTATAAGTTTAGCACCGGTTAGCTTTGGACGAGCACGGTAGTATTGACTGGCGCCCAGCCGTAAAGCCACTTAGCGGCCACTAAAGACATCTCGACGCAGCCGTGGCTGGCGGATTTAGCAGTCGTGGTAAACGGGGCGTTGATGTTGATGCTGCCAAAATCGGTGGCAGAGCGCCAGGTAGCATCATGAAAACCGTAGACACCGTATTGATTAGACAAGAAAGGCATCCAGTAGGTTACGTGGTCGTCCCAAGATCCGGTGTTATCGGAACCTGCCAGTTCGCGGTTAGTGTCTTTGGCGTAAATCTGGTATGTGCCGGTAGGCGTAAGGTCAGCCGGGTACATTTCCATGCCAGTAATTATTGCGGTATCATAGACCGTTTTCGTCCCCTGGCAGGCCCACATATGCTGTTTAGAGATACTGACGACGACTTCCTGGGTGTAGGTGCTGTCCGCGCAGTGGCTGGCCAGCTCGGCAGCGGCGGCGTTGATGGCGTCGGCTTTAGCCGTTGTGGCAGCTTTTTGGGTATTTTGCTTGACCGTTGTCTGGTGGTGCTGGCGTACAAAAAGACCAATGGCGACTATGGCCAAAACACCGATCAGAAGTTTTATTTTGAGCATTGTTCTCTAATTATATCTTATGCAAAGCGAGTGACAACAAACATAAAGACCGCGCCCAGTACCGTTAGGCCGATAGTGATACGCGAAGATTCTTTACTGTGAGCTTGGGGCAAAATATCACTGGCACCGATGTATAAAAGAAAGCCGGCAAAGAAGCCCAGATATAGTACCAGCCATTTGGCATCCAGACTGAATAACAGTGTCGAGGCAGCGCCCAGTACCGGTGCTATGGCATCGATCAGCAGCATTATCCGAGCCCGGTGGTTAGTGTTTTTGTTATGCAGCATCAGAATCACCGTATTCATGCCATCTGTAAAATCATGAGCAATAACAGCGATGGCGACCGAGATGCCCACGGCTTTACCGGCCTGAAAGCCCAAACCAATACCAACACCGTCTAAAAAGCTGTGCCCGGACAGCGCCAGGGCGCTAGCCAGCCCAACCCGCGGGTGAACATGTTTGCCGTATTCGCTTTCATGGGCGTGGTGCAGCAGAATCGTCTTCTCCATGATATGAAACAGCAGAAACGCCACCACTAAGGCAATCATCGGCCGCACGAAGTCGGTGTGCGTGGCGTTGACTTCGTTGGCGATTTCCGGCAACAGGTCAAAGGCCACTACCCCAAGCAGAACACCGGCGGTATAACCCATGATACGGTGCAGCCATTTCTCGTTTTTAAGCGCCGTGATACCACCGCTCAAAGTAGAGAAGAAGGTAGTAATAGACAGAATTATAGGAAGCATACGGACAATACTATGAACTACCGTGATATTTTGCAAATCTGTCGCAATTATATATAATTTTGCATATGCCTAGCCCACAGCACGACACCCTGAAGGCTCTTCTTAAAAAGAAAGGATTCAGCCTAACCAACCCACGCAAGGCCATCTTTGACCTATTGCTGGACCAAGAACCTCAAAGTATGCAGGTTCTGGCTCGCCGTGCCGATAGTAAAGTTGACCGAGCCACGCTTTATCGGACCATAGCTCTATTTGAACGCCTGGGGATTGTCCACAGACTGAATATAGGTTGGAAATATAAGATCGAGCTGTCCGATGTCTTTCATGGGCATCACCACCACTTTTATTGCACCAACTGCGGCAAAACTTACCCCATGGAGCCGAACCCAATGCTAGAGACGATGATCGACACGACGGTCAGCCACGAAGGCTACGCGCCTCGTGGCCACCAGTTAGAAGTCTACGGTTTATGCTCTAATTGTTCGAAAAGCTAAGCGGCCGCTACTGTCGGCTTAACCTTTTCGTTTTTCACTACCAAAAGGGCCACTACGGCGGCGACAATCGCCAGGCCGACACCGACGTGCAGGCCAGCCTGGAAGCCATGGATTTTAGCGTAAGGCAGCGCAGTGTGAGCCGCCAATTGAGTTTTTAGGGTGGAGGCGTAGACGGCCGAGAGTATAGCCAAACCGATTGCCCCGCCCACCTGCTGAGCCGTGTTTAACATGCCGCTGGCAATACCTGAAAAGTGCTTGGGCACACCGCTGGTGGCGGCTAGTGTCATTGAGATAAATGATAGGCCCATGCCGAGAGCAATCAACGCCAACCCTGGAAAGACATTGTGCCAATAATTACCGCCAACCTTCATCAAATGAGCAATCGTGAATAGTCCAATCGCCAAAACCGTCGGTCCGGCTACCAAGAAGGGTTTGTAGCCGATCTTATTAACCATCTTGGATACGAATGCGCTAGTCCCGCCAATCACAAACGTAACGACCAGGAACGAAACGCCTGATTTGGCCGGGCCATAACCAAGCACTGTCTGGACGTATAGGGTCATAAAGAAAAACATGCTAAACAGCGTGCAGGCGATTGCCAGGGCCGTGGCATTGCCGCCAGAAACGTTTCGTATTTTGAATAGACGCAATGGCAGCATCGGCTGGTCGGTCCGGCTCTCGTTAAAGACAAAGCTAATCAACAAAACGATGGCAGCTATCAAAAAGCCAATGACCGTGGTTGAACTCCAGCCGTCGGCTGGCGCTTTAGAAAGTCCGTAAACCAAACTCATCAAACCGGCTGTAGCCAGCGTGGCTCCAGGCAAATCCAATTTGAGTTTTTTGTTTTCTTCGCCAATATGACGAGGCAAAAGCCTGACGGCCCAGTACGCGACGCCAATGCCTATTGGCACGTTCACAAAGAAGTTCCATCGCCAATTTAGGTATTGAGTCAAAACACCGCCGACCAGCAGGCCGACTGCCGAACCGCCGGCGGCTACGCCCGCCCAAACACCCAGGGCCGTGTTTCGCTCTTTGCCCTCCCTAAATTCGCTAATAACTATAGAAAGAGCGGCTGGCGACATGATCGCTCCCGCCAGCCCCTGGGCGGCGCGGGCAATTATCACCTGGGTATCGGTAGCCGCCATACCGCACAAAAATGACATCAAAGAGAAAAAGATAACCGAGCCTATGAAAACATTACGGCGCCCGTAGATGTCAGCCACGCGGCCGCCCAGCAGCAGAAAACCGCCAAAAGTCAGGGTATAAGCCGTGATAACCCACTGCAGATTACCGGCCGAAAAATGCAAAGCCCGGGACATGGATGGCAAAGCGACATTCACGACCGTCACATCAACAACCACCATGAACTGAGCCATGGCCAGTAGGGCTAGGATCACCCATTTGTTGTCAGAATGCTTGGACAGTTGTCTTTTAGCCACTCGAGCAGTTCCCTCCGCTTTTAGTACTTAGCGGCTATCATACCGCAAACCCACTCCTACACAAAATGAAATAAGTTACACTATTTGTGATGGGCCAAAAACGAAAAATCTTGATCTTAGGCGGTGGTTTTGGCGGAGTCAAAACCGCGCTAGAACTTTGCCGCGACAAGCGTTTTGAAGTCACATTGGTTTCCGAGCATAGAGACTTTCGTTATTACCCAACCCTCTACCGGGCAGCTACCGGTGGCAAACTGCCAGCTTCATCTATCCCTTTATCTGAAATTTTTTCGAACTCCGATCTCAAGTTCGTCGAGGCTGGGGCCAAGAGCTTGGATCGCTCCAATAAAACCGTTACTACCGACACCGACAAGCAGTTTAAATATGACGATTTGGTCATCGCCTTGGGCTCTGTCACTAATTATTTCGATATTAAAGGGCTGCGCCAAAACGCCTACGGGATTAAGTCGGTAGACGAAGCTCAACGGTTGCGAGACCATTTGCATAAGACTCTCCTCGATAATGGAAAGCCAGACGTTAACTACGTGGTTATCGGCGGTGGGCCGACCGGCGTTGAGCTGGCCGGCGCTCTACCCGGTTATCTGTCGAGTATCCTGAAACGCCATAAGCTCAGCAAGAAATCTTTGCACATAGATCTGGTCGAGGCCTCGCCACGACTACTGCCGTCAATGCCCCGCGGCTACTCGAAGCGCGTCGCCCGGCGGCTACGCAAGCTGGGCGTCAAATTATATTTAGGCCAGGGCGTCCAAGCCGAGACCGCTGACAGTTTGATGGTCAGTGGCCATTCGATTGCCAGCCATACGGTAGTCTGGACCGCCGGCGTGGCAGTTAACCCTTTTATTGCCGCCAACGAGTTTGGCCAGGTGGAGCACGGCAAGGTCGCGGTTGACGACCATCTACAAGCTGAGGACCACGTATATGTGATCGGCGATAACGCCGCAACTCCGTTCAGCGGTATGGCCCAAACAGCGCTCTATGACGCTAGCTTCGTAGCGACCAACCTCAAGCGAGCGGCTAGTGGCAAAAACCTGAAAAGCTACAAACCCCATAAGCCGATATACGTCATTCCGGTCGGACCACACTGGGCGGCCGTTAAAATCTGGGGTTTTTGCCTGTATGGCGTCCTGGGCTGGCTGCTGCGCTCAGCCGCCAACTTGATTGGCTATCACGATCTGGAACCTTGGAGGAAAGCAGGCAAGCACTGGCTGGCCGAAGCCGGCGAGCAAGAAGATTGCCCGATCTGCGCGGCCAGCTTAGGCTAATTCTAAGCCGCCTCTCAGTCGCAGCTGTTGTTATGATAATGAATATGCGCCCTATCCTGCTCGTTAAACGCCCACTGGACTGGCTGGATCACCTGCTGGACCACTTAACTACTTATCGTCTGGCTCTCTATTATCTGATTACCTTGCTCGGCTGGGCTACCATTGTCAGTTTTTGGCATAAAACACCTTACACCTGGAGTTCGATTGTCGTTTCATCGGTTTATCTTGCCCTGGTCTGCTGGGCGGTCAACAAGTTTTTGTCGTGGCTACTAAATATACCCGCCAATAAAGAATCTTCTCTGATAACCGGTTTAATTTTGGCGCTGATCTTAACCCCTGTGACCACGGGACACGACTACGCGGTTTTGGCGGCCGCCGGCACGGCGGCCATGGCCTCCAAGTACCTGCTGACACTGTACAAAAGCCATATCTTCAACCCAGCGGCTGTCGGCGCTTTTATCAGCGGCGTAGCGTTCCACTCCTATGCTTCTTGGTGGGTCGGCAATAAATTCCTAGTTCCAGTGGCTGTGATTGGCGGGATTCTGATTGCCCGAAAGGTCAAGCGGATCCAGATGGCCGCCCTTTTTGGCGCCATCTATTTTCTGGTTTTGATTTGGACTATGCCGACCGGCACGTCAACCGACGCTATCCGGCACCTGATCTGGCTGTCGCTAACTTCTACTGCCATCATATTCTTTGCCACCGTTATGTTGACCGAGCCGCTGACATCGCCAACGAAACTAGATCGGCAAGTCTATTACGCCACGCTGGTTGGCCTGCTGTATAGCTACAACCGTTTTCACCTCAGCCCCGAAGACGCGCTGTTGATCGGCAACCTGTTTACCCTGGTCGTGGCCACTAAGCGGCGGTTGGTCCTGAGCTTCGCGGGCAGCAAGCAAGAAGCCGAGGGAATTTTTAGTTACTTATTTAAACGGCCGCCAAACTTCGCCTATGAAGCTGGCCAGTATATGGAGTGGACATTAGCTGGCAAGGGCGATGACCGTGGAAATCGCCGCTATTTGACCATGTCCTCGGCACCGACTGAGCCCAATATGATGGTTAGCGTCCGCATGCCGGAGCAACCGAGCGCCTTTAAACAGCGGTTAAGCACCTTGAAGCCGGGCGACAAGATTATGGCATCGTATTTATCTGGGAGTTTCGTGCTGCCCAAAAAACCGGCGGTTAAACTGGCCTTTATGGCTGGCGGCGTCGGCATAACACCTTTTCGAAGCATGCTTAAATCCCTAGTCGACCGCCAACAAAAACGTGACATCATCTTGTTCTACTCGACTAATAAGCGCGAAGAGCTGGCTTTTGGCGATGTTTTTACAGCCGCCAAACAAATCGGGCTAAAGAGCTTGTACGCCGCCAGCCTATCCAAGGAATTGGTCGCCCAGAATATACCCGATTACCTTGAACGAACTTTTTATATATCCGGCCCTTACGGCTACGTTAAATCGACTGAGGATATGCTAATCGAGATGGGCGTCAGCCCGCTCAAGACCGTGACCGACTACTTCCCCGGCTACAGCTAGGCGGACAAGCCGAACCGTTTGGGGCTGGAGGCGATAAAATTGCCCTCGTTGATAACTCCTAGGAATTCATAGCCTGGCTGGCTGATCAAAAGGCTAGGTCCTGCCTTGCCGGCGGCGAAAGCGGCCGTAGCCAGTACGTCAGCAGTTATAATATCCCGCCCGACTACGCTCAAACTAAGAAAACCGGCGGGCGGCTTGCCAGTCTTGGGATTAATGATGTGCGCGCCGCGCTCAGAGGTGCCGCTAGTAGCCACGGCACCGTTTTTAAGCTCAACCAGGCCGACAATTTGGTCTGGCACCTTTGGGTTCTGTATGCCAACGCGCCAAGTCTTGTTGCCGCGAGCTAAAATATCGCCGCCAGCGCCAACGCAGAAGGTTTTATAGCCCTGCCCGCTGATAACTTCTCCGGCCCGCTTGATAGCCCAGCCTTTGACGTAGCCTGTTGGATTAAAACGTTTGTCAAAATAGGCCGAGAAAAAACCTTGGGTCGTTTTCTGCCATTTATCACAGGCCTGTTTGACGGCTTTGAAATCAGCGCTAGTTTCCGATAGCTTTAACTCGCCGCGGGCAAACCGCGAGACTTCGCTGTCGTCTTTATAAGGGCTAAAGCGATCGCCGATAGCCCGGAGTTCATCAAATACCGCCTCGAATACCGTGGATTTGCGGCAATCGGGGATATCAATACTTATCGGCATGCCCATAATTTGGGCGACTTTACGCATCATAGCCCCCCCGCCGCGCCAGTCTGCATTAAGCTTGAGCCTGGTCCAGAGCAGCTTGCAAGGACATCTGATAAGCTTCGCTGCTGGTCGTCGCCCCGGATACGAAGTCTATATTGGCGCTTTGAGCGCTGAGCGTGGTCTGCTTCAAGAGTGGCTTGGCAAAGCTGGTAACTTCTTGCGAGTGCCCTTGATCGCTGGGCATCTGCAGAAAATTAACGTCGACAATCTTACCGCCACTGATCACCACGGCGATCTGCACCGTGCCGTAAGGCGTAGCTTCGGAAGCGCCGTTGAAGGTACCGTCTTTATAAGTAGCTGCCGTAGCCTGGCCGGTCGTGGCTGAACCAGAGGAGGGTGACATAGCATTGGCGGCGCTGGTGTTTGCTGGCGAAGTTAACTGGTGCTGCGAACTAGCGCTTTTATTAGCTACGCCAAGTAGACCCAGCACGGCAATGGTCAGAATCACTGCGATAGTTTTCTTCATCCCGTTAGAACCTCACTTAGCTTCCATAGCTTGGTTAACGTTGAATAATCAGTGCTCGTTTCAAACACACTACTAAATTTATTTGTCTTCTGAGTTCTAACGGGATTCATACAACTATTATTCTAGCAATCTACGGCTGAACTTTAGCTGAGATTCAGCCGGGCTTAAAAAGAACTTCGGTTTTAACCGAAGTTCTTTTCGCTTAGGATCGATCTTAGGCTTTTTTGTCCATCTTGGCAGCCATCATTAACATGCCCCAGATGCTCCAAACAGCGGCCAAGCCGACGATGTCGTAGACCACTTTAGAACCAGTCGAACCAACGCCGAAAATTTTGTCGACGAGGTTATATTTAAAGAACCCAACCAGGCCCCAGTTAAGACCACCGATGGTGACCAGCAACCAGGAGAGCTTATCTAATGGATTCATTTTCATTGTGAACTGTTCCTTTTTTAAGTTAACAGTTCTAAGCATAAGCCTAATGGAATTCGTTGTAAATACTGCTTTTTTGACAAACAAAAACAGGGCTTTTGAGGGCCCTGTGTTTGTTGATAATCCTCCACGAGGGAGAGTTACCTAGACGATAAGATCATTGCTGATTTTACCGCGTCACCTCACAAAGTAGATGACGCTTATAACTATAGTCCCGCCCAAGCGGGCTGTCAACGCGGCCTTAACTCCTTAGAATGAAGTAATTTTAGCAACAAGAGCACTTATCCACACAAATCTTTTGGGAAAGAGTTGGGCGGGCCCTTGCGTGAGTGGCCCGCCCTTTTTGTGAGGTGTGTTTTTGGCTTTTTTGCTTAGCCAAGAACAAGCATAACCCCATTGATTTTGTTTGTAAAGATTTTTTTAACTAGAATTGTCGCACTCCAGACTTGATCGCCTGCTAGAAAGAAGCGAGCAGCGCACCGAGATGTATATAGAGATACATTGAGGGAGCCGCGCAGCTTCCTGACAACGCAGGCGAACAAGAGCGCCAAGCGGTGTCGGCGGCTTGGCCGACGAGCAGGCTTGCGCGGTCTGAGCGCGACAATCAAAAAAGAGCCGTTTAACGGGCTCTTTAGTGAAGGATAGTTGCTCTTGCGAGTACTTGTCCGCGGAGCGTTGGCCTTTCGACCAGGTTCCGCTGTCACCTCACGATGACGCTTATAACTATAAATTGCGGGGATAGATGCGTCAACCCCTAAAATTCTGGTGTTTCGCGTAAATCATCCACAACCACGTATGGCCGAAAGAAACGTTGTGGGTAACTTGTGCAAAGCCCTGTTGATAAATGCCCGACCGCAGGCTTCAAGTTTTGAAGGCTATGGTTGAGGCCGGGCTCCCGTTTTTTAGGCGGGAGCCCGGATTGCACCTTGCACGGGCGTCATGCCGTCGTGGCTGAACCCGCATACTGCCCGATCTTCTTGGAATCGCGGCTGGAGGTCCACATCACGGCGACCACCAGTAGCGAATTGACCACCGCCGAAACGATGGCGCCCGCCCACAGGTACGTTGCCACGACCGAGACGAGCATCAACGCGATGGCGAAATACTCGTACGTCAGGCTGACGTTGACGTTGTCGAGCCAGCGCTCCTCAGCGATCCAGAGGTTCACGAGACAGAGGAACAGGAACACGACGATCATCGGAAGCGTCCCCGTGCCGTAGGTGACCGGTACGAAGCAGGCCACCACCAGCGAAGAGATCCTCGAGATCGGTAACAGCCGGTCGAACACCGGCTTGCTCTTGTTCTGCCCGAGCCACCTGACGTTCGCCATGTAGAGCGAGCTCGTCTGGAACGCGAGCATGAAGGCAGCCATCGCACCCAGGCCGAGTCCGATGACGATGAGGGCATGCGCGGAGGTGTAGCTCCCGACCATCGTCGTCACGGTGGCGGCGAGAAGGATCAGCGACAGAACGTCGCCGTTCTGGAAGACCGCGTTGATCTCCTTGGTCCGGCCCGTCTTGGTCATGCTCGTCCTCCTTGGACGCGTGTGAAGGTGCTCCCGGCGGGAGCAGAGCTCCACACTGAGATTGTGCAATATTATAACATGCTTATGCTGGATGAACAAGTGTACCCTGGATGCCGCCGGCCCCTCCCAGCACTAAAATCTTGCTGCTACGCAATCCGATTGCCGACTGCTTCGCTTCAGGATTTACTGCGGGATAAATTTGAGCGCGCTTATGCTTGCTCCTATATCTGCAGTGTTAGAAAATTATGTGATGCACGAGCTTTATCACGATCCATTCGATGATACTTATGAGATTGACTTTGAGTGTGAGATTCTCGAGGCCCTCAAGAACTCCGAGTTAGTCAAAGTAACTGAGAGCGGTCAGCATCCACAGGCGGCAATTGATGAACTTTTAAGACATGGTGAAATTGCAGACGAACGAGGTGACTCTCTAATTCAGGGGCGTGACACCTCCATGCAGCCAGAAGCTGAAGTTTATACCCATAGCGCACACTCATACCCTGTCCTATGCAGGCAGGCCTTTGAAATCGTTTTTCCTTACGCTAGCAGCGAAAAAGTAGATGAAGCCGCCCGGGCCGTAGTGGAACACGAGATGGAACATGCTAGCGCGGCAATGATGATTGGCAAAGAACCGTTTTATGGCGTAAGAATAATGAAAACAATAAACCCTGGAGGTAATTGGTCTTATGCAATTACAGGCTTTATCGCATTCGAGCCTAATCAAAAAATGACGAAGGCAGATTTTGCTTTTATTGCGGCGGTCACAAATGACCCGGCTAAGAGAGACCTGGCGGTAATTCAATCTCTTGGGTATTCTTCGCCGGAAGAAGCAATCGAAACTCACCCCTATTTCAGATCCTAGCGCTCGGCCCATAAAACTAAGAGTTTACGGGGCAAACCCCTTTGAGCGTATAATTGCGGCATGGAACCCCTCCGTTGGCAGCTAGGCGATATAAGCAGAGATCAGTTTGAGGCTGACAGAGAAAATGCTGTCGATGTTGGTGAGCTAAGAATTGGCTCCACTTACACACTAAGAATGTCATTTCCGCCCATAGGGGCAACTGAATATATTTCTGATTACCCAGTTCAGGTGGCTGATACTTACGTAAAGGAGGGATTAGTAGAGGTAGAGTTAGTCCATCTCGAGCCACGAGACGAAAGTTGGCGCGTTGGTCCGGGTAAAGTTATCTTAAGTAACGAGGGGTCAGTTATCGTCGATAATACTGGCCCACACCGCATTGAAGGTTGGGACGAAGGTATAGTGGAAGTTGGATATTTGCTTATTCCTGGCCCCCACGACCAACCCTAACCACCCGCCCCATAAAACTAAGAGTTTACGGGCCAAACCCCACAAACTTTGAGATAGAGTTTTGAGGGGTAAACCCCTTTGAGCGTATAATTTGACTATGAAAATTAGAGCACTAATTACTGGCAACACCATTGATGGAATGGGTAAGGAATCTCTGTCTTCGAGGAAATAAAGGGAGTGGTATGACTTCTCAAAATGCATTCAACGTCAAAGGTGAAGCGGCAGAACGACTAATCGCTGCTCTTTGTAAGGATGCTTTTTTCGAAGACTTCTGCTTTAAGAATCCTTACTATACCAACGGCAAAGAGCTCTGCGATGTGCTTGTAGTGGTGGGTGATGTGGCAATTATTTGGCAAATCAAAAATATCAAGCTCAAAAACGGCCAGTTTAGTAACACTGATATTGAGAAAGCAATCAAACAGTGTCGTGGTGCAAGAAAAAAGCTGTTAAGACTTGGGGCTGTCACACTCAAGAACATCGCCGACAAAAACAAATCTATTGACACCTCTAAAATCAAAGAAGTATTTTTGATTGCAGCCATTGAAGGCGGCACGCCAGACTTTGACCGCTATTATGACGATGAAAAAGATGGCAACGGTAACGTCCATATCTTCTTTGAAGGACTAACCCGCTTTGCAACCAAACACCTGAATACTGTGTCTGATTTCGTAGAGTATCTGCGTCACAAAGAGAAGTTTCTTAAAGAGCACAAGAATATTATTTTGACAGATGGCGAAGAAAATCTGCTTGCCCTCTATCTCCAAAACAAGCGAACGTTTGGCAATATGGAAGAAGCCAAAGATGTCGATATGATGATGGTCGATTTGGGAGGAGTAGCTGACGAGCTAGAAAACAGCGACAAAGATTACGCCGAAAAACTGGAAGCTGACCATTGGAGTAAGGTCTGGGATGAACTGATAGAGAAAAAACGTGCAGGCCTTGCGCCAGACGGCTCTGAGTCGAATGACCCAGAACATGACAAATTCTTGCAAAAGATGATGAGCCACAACCGCTTTGAGCGGCGCGTGCTTGGCAAGCAATTCTTTGACGCTGCTGCACTGGCCGCTGAACAGCCATACAAAGAGACATTTGTTTACAAGCGGTTAGTACCGCTGAATGACCATCATGTAACGTATCTGTTTTTATTTGTAGGGAACCAAAATACTCCTCGAGAAATCCGTCAGAAAATACTATATGCAACAGCTTTGGCCGCAAAGCAGATTATGCCGCAGAATGACATGCTCATAGCGGTAGCAACTGAGCTCCATATGGTCAAAACACCGAAATGCAGCTTTGAGTGGGTAATGCTTGACATGGCAGCCGAGAAGTTTGAAAAAGAGTTTGGTGATGAAGCGCGCAAATATCGCGATAAGCTGAACATCTGGAAGAAGCCTATCGCTTATGAAGCGACCGTGTGGGAATACCCTAGCGATGCTCGAAGGAAGCAGACGCGAAAGAAGAAAAAGAAAATTTGAGCCAGTTGTTGAAAAATAAGTTGGGTCCGAGCATCTGGCGAGGCTCAGTTTTCTAAATTCGGACATTGAGAAAACAGAAGGAGCTGAATAAGTCCGGGTAGCCGGAGTCAACCTCACGCGATTTATAAAAAATGACAATCAGGCTAGGTTTTTGTTACGGGCGGGGACCGAAGTCCCCGCCCGTTTGTAGATCAGCTGTCCGGAGACGGCCAATCGGAAGGCTCGACCGTCGAGGCCACGTCGACCGGCTGATGCCTGCTGACGACTCGAGCCAGCAACGCTGTCAGGTAGTCGCCGACTGCCTCGCGAATTTCGTCATGCGCATTGCAGTAGGCGAGGGCGATCTGCGCCTCGGTGAGGTCGTCCGTATCGACAGCGTGGGCCGCCAGGAGGCGAATCTCGCCGTCAGTTCGTCCCGGAAGCTCCCTGAAGTGCTCGAGCATCGGGGCCGCTTGGTATTGAGCCAGCATGCCGTTCCAGTTCGGTGGATACGGCAGCGGTTCGACTCCAAGATCACGGAGATTGATCTCCGTGAAGCTCGCCCTCCGAGTTCGCAGGATGAGATCCCAGAACCGTTCGAACGTCTCGGCGTCCTCAACCTCACGTTCGAGGTTCTCGTAGAGGGTCTTCACCGTCTGGTTCAGCTCGGCCCGAAGCTGGTCCAGCGTGAAGCCAAGCTCTCGCTCGAGCCGGCCGACATTGCCGGTCTGCTTGTAGCAGTCGAGCCTCGCGACCAGGTCCTTTAGCCTCTCGAGCCTGGGCGCGGCCAGCTCGACCCCCTTTAGCTTCGCCAGAAGTCGCACAACATTCTTGCGCTGGTCCTGGTAACGGCGCTCGTTGTAGAGCCTCGTATAGCGCTTGCACATGCTCTTGCTCAACCCGATGATGCCGGGGTGAGCCCATTCGGCGAAGATCTCGTCGAGAGCGGCTTTGTCGCCCGCTTCAGCCCGGTCGAAGACCGGCCTCCAGTAGACAAGCCTTTGCTCCCTTTCCTGCTCGATGGCTCGCTGCCTGGCAGCCCGTTCGGCCGCCCGCCGTGCTTCTTTGCGACGTTTTCTCCATCGCATCCACCCTAGCATGGGACTCCTCTCGGTAGTAGCCTGCTTGTCGAAAAACATCTTCGGAGCCACTGCTCCACAAAGATTAGGTGATTATAAAATATTTTTTGTTGTAGGTAAATATACCGATTCTGTGCTTTTAAATTCGGACATTGAGAAAACAGAGAGAGCTAAGTCGGTCCGGGCATCGGCTTTTTCCTGAGAAGTTTCGTGAAACAAACAACTTCTAGAGCCGAGGACTGTTTGATCCGCTGGCCAGCGGAGAGTTCCGCAGGCTGTTGTTTGGTTTGACTAGAAAATTCATCAAGAAAAAACGCCGCCCGGCGGTGGGTGCTACCTTGCCGCTCAAGGTAGCAAAAATTAAGGTTTCTGAAAGAAGTCTAGAGTTTGCAGCTCCTCGGGCCCCACATCTTTTACAGGAGCTGTCGCAATCTGATTGCTTGCTGCTCTCGCCCTGAAAAGAAACGGGACAAGCAAAAACCCTTTGGGATGCTTAAAAGTCGAGGTCATCCGCTAAAAGCTCTTCGGACACCTTGTCGCCGAATTTCAATGCTTGCCTTCGCCGCAAGACTTCCGTTACTGAAGGCAGCGAGCCATCTTCCGTTTCAATGTGCGGCGCGACTTCGGCCCACCATCTTAAAACACGGCCACCGAGCTCTCTTCGATTGGTAGGCATATCATCTGCTCCACTGCCAGCCTGAACATGTTCGGCTAGCCTTTCCAGAGCAGGATCACCTCCTCCCAGCTGAACGGCCATAGACTCTCCTTTTGCTAAATTATATCTTTTATTTAAAGAAATCTGTGTCCTGCAATTCTTCTACCAGCATCCCGGTAGTGTCTATACCCATCATCCGACAGGCAAAAGTCTCCACCAAATGCTCCTCAAAGTGTCTTATTGAACTGCCGGGGATCGGAGTCTCATCCACGTCAAGAAGCAAGTGACCTAATTCATGAAAAACCACAAATTGCCTATCGTCTCCCTTGAGATGACGGTTATATTTAATCGTTCTATGATCAGCTTCGCCCAGATCAACCCCGAACCACATTCTTTTAACTTTGAAGCCTAATACTTTAGCCAAATTTTCTGCACGAGTAATGCCCCGTAGAGCCATGGTTTGAAGCTGTTCGTCTGCGATTTCTGCGACCCTCTGGTCCTCCAATGCAATGAGTGCCATTTCGACATTAAAATTACGCATCTTAAACGGGATTACCTGCTTCATAGAGGGCGTGAGCGGACTTGCGCTTAATCTATCAAAAGAAGTTTGTCCCATCTAATTCCTCTGGTAAAAAGCCCATGGGGTGCTTAAAGCCAGCCTCCCACTTTGTCCCCTTACCATACCCTAAATCCTTCATCAGTTTAGTCGGCGCATTGCGCAGATGTATCGGCACCGGCAAATCAGGGTACTGTTTAGCCGCCTGCAAAGCTTTGCCCATCGCCCCTGTTACATCACGCGATTTAGGCGCTTTAGCCAGCACCGTGGCGCAGTGGAACAAATTATATTGGCACTCCGGCATACCGATGCGCTCGACCGCTTGGAAAGTCGAAACGGCGATATTTAAGGCCGCCGGCGCGGCCATACCGATATCCTCGCTGGCAAAAACCACCATCCGGCGGGCAATAAATTTGGGGTCTTCCCCAGCCTGCAGCATGCGGGCCATGTAATAAAGCGCCGCGCTGGCATCGCCGCCGCGCATCGATTTTATAAACGCGCTGATGATGTTGTAGTGCTGTTCGCCGGCTTTGTCGTACCCCGGAATACGGGCTTGGGCGGCCTGCTCTACAATCTTGTCCATAATTACGCCCTTACCCGCCAGCTGGTTGGCCAGCTCCAGATTACCCAGCGCAATACGGGCGTCGCCGCTGGAAAGCTCGGCCAGCATATCTATACTTTTGGCCGGCAAGCGTTTGGCGGCAATTTTTTCTGACTTGGCGGCGGATTTTAGAATGCTGATGATATCTTGTTTGGTTAACGGGTTGAGCACAATCACCCGGCTGCGGCTAAGCAACGGTGTGATGACCTCGAAACTGGGGTTCTCAGTGGTGGCGCCAATTAATGTAACTAGGCCCGACTCGACGTGTGGCAAGAAGGCGTCCTGCTGGGCTTTGTTAAACCTGTGGATTTCATCTACAAACAGCACAGTCTGTCTGGCCGCGGTAGCCTGCTTGCCAGCAGAGCTAGCAACTCCGCCGCCGCCCTTGGCGCCTCGCTGCGTTGCCGGCTCCAGTGCGCCTTCTCTGTATCCCCCATACAGTTCGGTTTGCGCTTCGCCGTCGCCTTGCGATGCACCCAAGCCAGACGCCTGTGCCTCGTTCTTATCAAGTCCGGCATTTTTACGAGCCCGCTCGACGACTTTCGTCACGTCGGCTTTGCCGGCATTGACGGCAGAAATTTCTACAAAGTCGGCTTCTAGCTCATTGGCGATAATCCGTGCCAGCGTAGTTTTGCCACTGCCCGGCGGGCCCCAGAAAATCAGACTAAAGGGTTTGGCGCCCCTGACCAACTCATCTAAAAGTTTGCCACGGCCCAAGATGTGAGCTTGGCCAACCACCTCTGATAGTTTTTGCGGGCGCATTCGCTCCGCCAAGGGTTTATCCATCCCGTTAGAACTCCGGCTCGCTGCCAGCGAACCGGCAGATTTTATTATTTATAAAATACTTAGCTCTAACGGGATCCATATCTTGATTATAATCGACTGGTCAAAGAGATTATATGCAGAGCCCAAGAAGGCCAGTCTTCTTATAAAAATAAGACTTCCTGGCGCGAAGCTATATAGCCCTAATATTGCATTTCCATTACGTTTATGTTATTATCTGCCAATCGCTCATCTCCTTGAGATTGAGGCGAACCCTTCTGGCGGGTGAGCCGGAAAGCTTTTCGACAATCGATCGGACAAAGGAGTCGAGATGCACCATTTCCTGGAAGGTGTCGTCCTCGGAATCGCCGTGGGGGCCTTCGCCTTGATGTGCGCCAAGTCCCTCTTCGACGTAGGGCGGCGATCGCTGCTCAACGTGGTCGTCAAGCGGGCGATCTACATCTGGCACCGCTACCCGGTCGACAACGACGACGAAGCCGTGAGCTATGGCCGAGCCTTCGACTGGGCGCTCGACGAGATCCTCCAGACCGACGAGCTAGCTCTGGACTTCTACCACGAGCTCGTACGCGACGGCTTGACCGAGGTCATGTACTTCGGCGACGCCGACGGGGAGACCGTACGGAGCTTCCTGCTCGGCGCCATGTACGGCGAGAACAGCGACAAGCTGGCCGAGGAGTTCGTCCTCCCATATCTGCCGAACTACGACAAGGAGTACGAGATCCGCCGCACGGAGGCCAATCGCCTTCAGGCAATCGGCGCTCAGCGAGTTCAGTAGCTCACCACCAGAGGCCGTCCGGTTGCGCTCAAAGCGCGCCGGGCGGCCTTTTCCTTATCTTGAGGTTTAGACGTTTTTATAGTATAAATAGCACATCTTCCGTCGAGCTAAACAGCTCCGGAGAAGTTTTTCGACAAGCAGACAAACTCCAAGGGAGGGCCATGCTCAACTGGCTGTTCGGCGAGAGGGGTCAGCGGGAAAAGTGCTTCGCGCACTCCCGTGAGCGCCTGCACCGCGGCGGGAACTACGTCTGGAGCCTCACCCATCAGGGCCACTACTTCCTGTTCGGTAGCCGCCCGGGCGGAGCCGAAGTTCCGGAGTACAGGTTCCAGACTCTTCAGCTCGCCGTAATACAGCGGCAGAAGGAGTCAAATCGGCAGGTAGCCGATCTGATCATCACAACAAGGGTTGCTCACGACCTCATCGCAACGGGAGGCCTGGGTTACGGAGAGCTACACCGCTCGGAGGTGCGCCAGACGGACAACGGCTGGCAGATCGTCATCCTGGGCTACTTCGCCAAGAACGGAACAAACCTGGTCATCGAAGACCGGGCAGGCCGATATATCGAGTTCATCGAATACGACCTGCTCAACCAGCCTCTGGCGGCCGACTCTCTCGGTCTGATGCCGGCCTGAGCTCGGCTTCGAACAAGGAGATGCATGAGAAACCTGATCGACAACATCGTCGACCGAGCCATCGAGCTGTGCGAAACTGAGGACACCTATCGGTACCTCGGCCGACCCCCGGTGGCCATGGACGCCAAGCGAGCCTGGAAACAGGCCGTCCTGGAGAAAGTGAATCATCTGGGCGTGGCTGTCGAAGTTGTTCGGCTACTGGCGCTCAGCACAGACAGACGGAGTACCATCAGCTACTGGAAGGGCGGCGAAGGTCAGGACTTCATCACCGTGGCCCAAGGCTTGCTTATCGAGAGCGATGGGCCATTCATCGAGCGCATCATCAAAGGCGTGCCGAACTACGACGAACTGACGCGCGAGCGCGAGGAGCTCCTCCGAGCAACACGCGGCATCACGCCGGTTCACTAGTAGTGTGGGCGCGGCCTCAAGGCCGCGCCCACATCAATGTCTGCTTGTCTCTTCAACTTTCTATTCAAACCGTTGAATGAAAAGTCGAAGTAACTTATTCGCCCTGAATGTCGCGCTGGCCAAACCACAGCGTGCCCGCTGTTAACATGGCTAGGCCCAGCGCGGCCATTACCGCGTCGGCCGTCCAGTTGGCGGCAATAGCTGGCGCTAGAGAGATGTGGTGCAAAATTGAGAGATCCAAAAAGTAATGATTTAGTTTGATTGCTGAGCCGATCATCTCTAGTAGAAATGACCAGGCGATTAGACCATACATAACACTGGCTGACAGACGCGGCCTTAAGCCGAAAGTCAGAACTCCAGCGCCCGCCAGAAAAACAGCGGCCGGTAAGACGTTAATCGAAGCCTTGATTAGACCATAAAGCCCGATGCCAGAGTGTTGGATGGCTGTGCCCACGAAAGCACCCAGCGCTCCACAAATTGCCGCCGCAACCACCACCGCCAGCATCAGGCCCAGCCGGGCACTAAGCCAAGCCAGCCGTCTGACCGGCCGCACCAGGAAGTTGTCGAGATAGCCCTTGGCCTCGTCTTCCCGAATGGCGTTAACCAGATTGGTGGCTAGGACCATCAAAAGAATCATAATAATCAGAAAAGCGACGCTGACGAACAAGCGTGTGCCAGCGGCCGATTGGCCGGTATTAGAGACCGTTTCAAAAAGTTTTTTGGCACCTTTGTTGGAAGTCAGGGCGTTGGCCGCCTGCTTGGCAATAAAACCGTAGAAGAAACCGGCAAAGGTGATACCTGCTGTCCACGACAATATAGTTATACGCTGCAACCGGAGGGCCAACTGCAAGGGGCGATTTAGCCAATGTGTTTTTGGCTTAGCTGTGTCGCGGTCGGCTATTAAGCTATCTCCCAGATCGCGCCGGCCGGCTAACCACAAGGCTGCCGCCGACAGAGTCAGCGTCAACCCCAGAGGTGGTAGAATCCACCAGGCATTATTGGCCGTCATTGGCCGAATCTTTTCTATCCAACCGAGCGGCGTTAAGTTTAAGAGCCAAACCAGACTTAAGCTGGAGTCGGCGGCGGCCTTAATTAAGAATGAAGCGCCGAAAATACCGCCGGCGATCGCCGCCGCGCGGCGTTTAGTCGGCGCTAGCTGGCTGGTCAGAGCCCCCACCGTCATAAACTCAGCAATCGCCGCCACTGCCGCCACCCCCAAAAACAGGCTATCCTTAGCGCTGAAATCCAAGCCATGAGTTTGATGGATGGCGTAAAGGGCGCCAGCACAAATCACGAAGATCAGCGCTAGGCAGGCTACCAGGCCCTTCATTATATTAAGAGTCGCCCGTCGGGCCGTAGTTTGCCCGGCCAAGAACATTTCGAGGCGGCCCGATTCTTCTTCACCGCGGAAAAGCCGGGTAGCCGTCAGTAGGCCCCAGATCCCGCCGATTAGCGCCACAATCCCGAGTGATCGCCAGGCAGTGAACCCGCCGGGCGTAGTTACCCGAAATGGTGTGCCCAAAATAGCGTCCAAGCCGGAGTTGCTAGTTAGAGCAACGACGGCGTGACGAGCCGCCTGGTTAGGATATAAGCTAGCGAAGCCAATCGCCGTGGAAACGATCGAGACCGTGAAGACCACCGCCCAAATCAAAGTGCCACGGGCCGTGGTCCGGGCTACAAATCTGGCAATAACCGATTTTGGCCAACGAAAGTTAGTAAACTCGGCCGACTGGGCAACACTCATTTTTCTTTTCCGTAAAGCGATAAAAACAGTTCTTCCAGCGATGGCTCGCGGGAGAGCAAGGCGGTTGGCTTAGCTTTAGCGAGCTCGGTCAGCAGCGGACTGATGTCGCCCTGGATCTGGCAGTTTAATTGATGGCCGTTGACAACCACGTTCTTGACGCCGGCGATTCCAGCCAGTTTTGGCGGCGCACCCTCAAAGACCGCCTCGACGGTCACGGCCGATAAGTGGCGCATCTGGGCCAGCGTGCCGGACTCGATTAATTTACCGCTTCGTAGAATGGCTAGCTTGTCGCACAAGGCTTCGACTTCACTCAAAATGTGCGAGCTTAAAAAGATAGTCTGGCCACGGTCCTTGGCCTCCTGGGCGCTTTCCCGAAAAGCCCGCTCCATGATTGGATCAAGCCCGGCAGTCGGCTCGTCCATGACTAATAATTCGGCCCTTGAAGCCAGAGCGGCGATCAGGTTGACCTTTTGGCGGTTGCCCTTGGAGTAACTCCGAACCTTTTTATTCGGTTCGAACTGGAAGCGTTCGATCAATAGCTTCAAATACTTTTCGTCCGTTTGGCCGTGGATACGACCGAGGAGATGCAAAGTCTCGGCGCCAGTCAGCGACGGCCAAAGCATAGCTTCGGCTGGGACGTAAGCCAGGCGTTTATGGACCTCCACTTTGTGGTCTTGAGCATCCAAACCGAAGAGTTCTACATGGCCAGCCGTCGGCTTTATAAGACCAAGCATTAAACGGATGGTCGTAGTTTTACCAGCGCCGTTAGGGCCCAAAAAACCGTAAATCTCACCTTGCGCGACTTCAATATTCAAATTATTCAGCGCGTAGCTTTTGGAGCCGGCATATCGTTTAGATAAGCCGTTTATCTCAATTGTTGCGGCGCCTGCCATCACGCTTAAGTATACACTCCGACTTTAATCGAGCGGTGAGCGAGATTATATACTGAGCCCAAGAAGACCCTTCCTCTTAGAAATAAGTGTTCCTGGCGCGAAGTTATATAATTTTAATCATGAAGAAGGGGCGACGATGGCTGAAAAAACACGTCAAGTTGATCTTAGCGGCTTGGATTTTTTTGATGGTAGCAGTTGCCGGCATAGTAACTTTTAGCGAGCTTAACAAGCCCTCGGCCGGGACAATCCAGGCAGTTAAGCCGGCTCTGGCAATAACTAAAACAGCCTCAGGTTTAATCAGCCGACAGGGCACCTATATAAGCTTCAGTTATCCGGCCAGCTACTCGAGTGGTTCGCCGTCTAGTCCCGGCGGCACTATGGTTGAGAGCTTCAGTTTGGCTAATCGAAGCTCCATACCTCTTTCGGATATCAACATATCGATTCTGACCCTGCCCTCCGGACTATTGGCCGATGACGGCTCCTATCATTTTCGCCTGCTCAATCCATCAACCTACCAGCCCGTAACGTGGGATATAAGCGGCAACTCTGTGCCAATAATGTCGGACGTCAGCGGCGGCTACGGCAAGGTCGCTTTTTTGGTCCACGGCAAACTTGTAGCCGAAGTGTCTGCGTCGTCGGGCAGCTCGATTAACGCCAGCCAGCTGGATAATGATCTGGCCACAGTTTTAACTAGTCTAAAATGGCTGAGAAACGGGTAGAATAGGTGTATGCATAGGGGGCTTTTGGCTGGATTCTTGTTGGGCGGTTTCGTCTTCGGCTCTTTTTCTAGCAGCACGCACTACAAGCTACAAAGCTACGGCGTCAATTCTGGTGGCACCAATAGCTCAGCCAGTGCGACCTATACAGCCCGAGCCGCTGCCGGCGAAATCAGCGGCCAATCCACCAGTGGCCCGACCTATAAAAATTTTAGCGGCTCTACCCAGGCGGCTCAGGCCAGCGTGCCGCCCGCCCCGAGCGTCGATAACGGCTCCAGCACCTACTACAATAAACTCCATTTTGTTATCACAAACACCGCCAACCCATCGGACGCCACTTTCGCTGTGGCGATATCGACGACAATCTCCGGGACGACTTGCACCAGTCCTTCCTATATACAAGCTAGCGGCGCTTCCAGCTCCACTATTGTCTGGCAGAACTATACGACCTGGGGCGGCGCCGGCGGAACATTTGCAACCGGCCTGCTACCCGGCACTACCTACTACTTCTGCGTCGCGGCCCAGGAAGGCAAATTCACGGCTTCGGCTTTAGGCCCGGACGCCAGTGTTGCCACTGTTAGCCCGTCCTTGACCTTCTCGGTATCGCCCAGCCCTATCAATATGAGCAACCTGAACGCCGGCTCGATTATCACCAGCCCGACCATAACTTTCAGCTACACAACCAACGCCGCTAACGGCGGCTTCATATATATGGCCGGCTCGCAGACCGGGTTGGTCAGCAGCAGTAATTCCAACTACAACATCCACGTGACACCGCCGAGCCAGGATCTGGCATCGATCAATGAAGGATCCGGCCTGCAAGCCACTGGCACCGCTTCGCTGATTGCTCAATCGCCATACACCAGTACCGGCACGACAGTCGGCGCATTCTTCACAACTTTTCAGCCGATTTTTATTGCCAACGCTCCGGTCACTACCGGCTCGCCAACGGCCGTAGTTCTGGCGAAAGCTCAAGTTACCACTCCGGCCGGAACCGATTATACAGACACGCTGACCTTTGTGGCCGCCGCCTCTTATTAGGTTGTGGATAACCCCTTAAATATGTTTTGACAGTAACCCCTTTAGTGTTTATGCTTGAAATGATAACTATAACCTAAAAAACAGATTGGCTAACTCGCGAGCTAAATGAAAAAAATAAAATTATTCCAAAAGTTCTCCAGGTCGTTATATCTTGTTGTTTGTTTATTAATGGCAACCGCCAGCTTGTTCGTTCTGAGCGGCCGGTCATACGCTGGCACCCTGCCTAACACTTATATCCGCGAAACCCGTATGAAGTCCGGCCAGACTGCTGAACTACGAGTTGTCTTCAAGGCTACTGCCGGTGGCGCAACCGGCTTTGTCATAAATATGAACGCCGGCGATAGCGGCGCGGCTCAGTGGACAAACGCTACGCCAGGAGGCGTGGTCTTTAACGGCACCGATACACTGACTAACGTTACGGGGTGCGATGTCAGCGCCGTAGCGGACAACGGCCACGGCTCGGCGACCGTCACCGGAGCAACTGCCGGTACCATAACCGTAGCCGCCCTCACGGCACTGACCAGTGGATCAATATATTGCTACGACATCACTAACGGCTCGCATAACGTCGTCACTAACCCGACGAGCGGCCATGAAGGCCAATACCATCCGACTGTCGCGGAGACCGGTGGCGCAACAGACTCGACCACAGTTTCCCTGAACGTTGTGTCTAACGACCAGGTTACAGTTCAGGCCACTGTCCCGCCATCGTTCACTTTCGCAATCGGCGGCTGTGCCAGCAACACCGATAACTTCAGTGCCAACTTGACATCATCGTTCGTCTATACGACCAGCGGATGTACGGTGACGGTCAACACCAACGCCTCCAACGGCTGGTTCGCTTGGGCATCAGATTCTAGCTCCGGCCTGCACTCAACTAACGCCAGTTATACGATAAACTCGACTGGGCCTAATAACGCCAGCGCGCAGACGGTTAGTAACGGAGCGGAGGGCTACGTCTTCGCCATCACAGCCATTACTCAAGGCTCTGGTAGCGGCGGCACGACTAGCTCGCTACTCGGTTTCGGTAACGGTTCCGGTGCGGCGGCCACGGCCTGTACTAGCGGCAGTAGCACTTCCTGCGTCGGCGGAGCGGGCTTGAACGGCACGACCACGGCCTTTGCCTCCTCGACCGGTACAGCCAATGGAGCAATTTTGAACATTCAGGAACGCTCAGCTATTAGTGGCGTAACTAAAGCGGCCAACGATTATACCGACATCATCACCCTCACTGGCGCCGGTTACTTTTAGAGCGGCTACCGCCTTATAAAAACCCGACATCGTAGGTTTTTTATCGCGCCGGGCGCGGAGTCATGGGGTCCCCGTGGAAACTTGTTCCATGGGGTACAGCAAATCCGACGCTCGGGCTATTTTCCGGAGAACTTAGATCTCGACATTTTTAGACAACCGCTCGCTTAAGTTACAATAGTTCATATGAATGGGAGAGGTGTGCGACTGTGGTCGTTACTGCCAGCCGCGGTATTTTTACTGATCAGTTTTTTTACATCCTCCCTCCCCGCCTCGGCCGCCTCCGAATTCAATCTGACGACCTCGCCTCTGCCGGTAGATCTGGTAACAACGCCCGGGCACGCGGTCAGCACCACACTGCGGGTCCAAGATAGCGGCACCCAGGCCGCCGACATCAAGATTGGTCTCAAGAAGTTCAAGGCTAATGGCACTGACGGTACGCCGCAGCTGCTCAACCCAGGCCCGGCCGACACGTACATTAATTGGGTCAGTTTTAGCCGGTCCAGCTTCGTCGCCCAGCCCGGCCAGTGGACAGACATAACCATGAGCGTTAACCCGCCGGCTGGGGCGGCCTTTGGATACTACTTCGCGGTAATCTTTTCTAACGCCAGTCCAGGGACGAGTACCAATACCAACGCCGCGCAACTACGGGGCGCCGTGGCGACATTGGTGCTACTAGACGTCAAAGCGCCGGGCGAGAAACGCTCGCTCGACGTCGTCAGCTTTAAGTCCGCCCATGGCCTTTACGAATACTTGCCGGCTAACTTCAGCATCGACATTAGAAACACCGGCAACGTTCACGTCATACCGTCGGGCAATATCTTTATCCAAAAAGGCGGTAAGACCATCGCTACGTTGGACGTTAACCCAAGCGGCGGCAATATCTTGCCGGCTAGCGACCGGGTCTTTAAGCCGTCTTGGGGCGACGGTTTTCCAGTCTTCACGCCCAAGCTGGTCAATGGCCAGCAGGTGACCGACAAACATGGTCGGCCCATCATGCGACTGTCCTGGAACTTCGCCAAGGTCGGTCACCTGCGCTTCGGCCATTACACCGCCCATATGGTCTTAAGCTACGACAACGGCACCCAGGACGTGCCGATTGAAGGCTATGTAAGCTTCTGGGTAGTACCGTGGAAGGCCATCACCGGCCTGATATTACTGGTTGCTGCCGCCATTTACGCTTGGCGCTGGTCGGTCAAACGCGCGGTCCGTAAGCGCTTGGCTAAAGCACAAGGAGCACCTAGGAAATGAAGTTGATGAGATACCTGGCTCCGGTAATTGTGCTGATCGGCGTACTCCTCTCCTCCCTCCCCGCCTCGGCCGCCTCCGAATTCAATCTGACGACCTCGCCTCTGCCGGTAGATCTGGTAACAACGCCCGGGCACGCGGTCAGCACCACACTGCGGGTCCAAGATAGCGGCACCCAGGCCGCCGACATCAAGATTGGTCTCAAGAAGTTCAAGGCTAATGGCACTGACGGTACGCCGCAGCTGCTCAACCCAGGCCCGGCCGACACGTACATTAATTGGGTCAGTTTTAGCCGGTCCAGCTTCGTCGCCCAGCCCGGCCAGTGGACAGACATAACCATGAGCGTTAACCCGCCGGCTGGGGCGGCCTTTGGATACTACTTCGCGGTAATCTTTTCTAACGCCAGTCCAGGGACGAGTACCAATACCAACGCCGCGCAACTACGGGGCGCCGTGGCGACATTGGTGCTACTAGACGTCAAAGCGCCGGGCGAGAAACGCTCGCTCGACGTCGTCAGCTTTAAGTCCGCCCATGGCCTTTACGAATACTTGCCGGCTAACTTCAGCATCGACATTAGAAACACCGGCAACGTTCACGTCATACCGTCGGGCAATATCTTTATCCAAAAAGGCGGTAAGACCATCGCTACGTTGGACGTTAACCCAAGCGGCGGCAATATCTTGCCGGCTAGCGACCGGGTCTTTAAGCCGTCTTGGGGCGACGGTTTTCCAGTCTTCACGCCCAAGCTGGTCAATGGCCAGCAGGTGACCGACAAACATGGTCGGCCCATCATGCGACTGTCCTGGAACTTCGCCAAGGTCGGTCACCTGCGCTTCGGCCATTACACCGCCCATATGGTCTTAAGCTACGACAACGGCACCCAGGACGTGCCGATTGAAGGCTATGTAAGCTTCTGGGTAGTACCGTGGAAGATGCTGCCAGTCGTTATCCTGGTTCTGGTACTGCTTGGTATAGGTCTATGGACCAGTGGCAAAAGCCTGTGGCGACGAATCAATAAGCGCCGTTACGGAGGAGCCGCAAAATGAAGTTAAAATCCTTCTTCTTAACTGCTCTAACTTGCCTATGTCTAGTTGGAATTTGGCCGTCCGGTGCCAAGGCCGCCAGCATCACCTATAAAGGTATCTCCGTAACGCCAGCCATCAATCAGTTAGTCCTCAACCCTGACCAGCCCAATGTAAGTTATAAAATCCGCCTGGATAATAACCAGAGCTACCCGGTAACCCTGCAGGCCAGTAGCCTGGACTTCAAGTCGCTGAGCGACACCGGCGGATTAGCGTTTATCGGCTCCGGGGCGCCACAGTTGGAGCATAAATACGGCCTGACCAACTGGATAGACCTTCCGGCCGATCCAATCGTTTTGCCAGCCGGCGGCGGGCAGTTCGTCAATGTAACGATTGAAAACCGAGGCGATCTGACACCCGGCGGGCACTATGCGGCCGTTTTATTCAAAGTCATCTCGCCGAACGGCACGTCTGGCAACAACAGCGTCATCAACAGCCAAATAATTTCGTCTCTATTCTTTGTTCGCAAGGGCGGCGGCGAGCAATACGTGCTCGATTTGACCAAGCTCAACCTGCACCGGCACTGGGCATGGTTTGGCTGGCCGAACCGCACCGATCTTAGTTTTTATAACAGCGGCAATGTCCAGACGGCACCGCGCGGTACTATCGTGCTACATGGCGCTAGTAATATCCTGAACCTAGATTCCAGCCTGGTTTTGCCGCAGAGTACCCGCCGCATCAGTTCAGACTTAGCCATCGGCGGTTCGCCGTTTTGGCCGGGCTATTACAGGGCGGCTGTAACCTACCAACCCGATGGCGGCGGAGCCGTCAAGACAGCTGCTGTCCATCTTATCTATATCGGCTGGAAGTTTCCGCTGGCGCTGATCATCGCACTCTATCTTCTCTACCGCGTATTGGGCCAGCGTGGTGAGAAAATTTGGCGCCGAATCAGGCGCTGGGCCTACCCGACGACCCGCGTCATTTTTAGACTCTTGCGATATCTGCTACTCGGACTCGCGAAAATCGTTGGATTGGCGGGCAAAATCGCTTGGCGTGGTTTGATCGCACTGGACACGTGGGGCGGCAAGAAGCTGGCCGCCCTCGACAAGCGGCGAGCTCGTAAGCTCAAAAAGTAAGAATTTTCACGGAATCTTATCCCCAGCTATACTTGTCATGCTTATCTGAAGTTGTTATGCTTATTCCAGATACGGAGGGCAAACAAATATAAGGTATGCGCCTGAGTTTATTAAGGGGTAAAAAGCGCCTCGCAAGCTTTTTATCGCTCATCACCGTTTTGGCGGTTTTTTTGCTGCTGGTTAGCCTTTTGGTTAGCCGGCCAGTTTTGGCCGCCGCTGGCATTAATCAACAAGTCAGCTTTACCGGTAAGATCGTTAATTCCAACGGTACCAACATTGCCGATGGCACTTACGATATGGAGTTTAAGATCTACCAAGACGGCAACAACCAAGGGACTGGCAGTACTTTGAAGTGGACAGAGGATTGGATTGTCGGCGGTGTCGGCGGTATCACGCTTACCTCAGGAACGTTTCAAGTTAATCTGGGCGCCGGGACAGATAGCGCCTCGCTAGACAGCGCCGTTAACTTTAACCAGAGTGTCCTTTGGCTAAGCCTCCAGATCGGTCAGACAACCACCTGTACGGTAAGCGGTAACTTCCAGGGTAACTGTGGCGGTGACGGCGAGATGAAACCATACATTGCTTTGACGGCTGTACCCCAGGCTTTCAATGCCGAGCAGTTGGGCGGTTTAACCAGCACTGGTTTTATCCAAAACACCTCAAGCGTACAGTCGGCCTCTAACTTCCACATCTCGGCCACTGGTGCAGCAGATACCTCGTTTACTGCCCCGTCGTTCGACTCCCAGGCCGCCAACGGCGTGCTTGGGCTGGGAAACACTAACGCCGGCGCTATCACCATCGGCAATGTGACCAATTCTACGGTAGCGATCAGAACCAAGAACGCAACGGCGGCGGTACAGATCCAAAATGCCAGCGGCGCCATTATCTTTAACTTTGATACCACGGCCAGCTTGGCATCTGCCAACCTAATCGCTAACCCCAGTTTCGAAACCACGATTACCGGCTCTGGTGTCGGCGTGTGGGTGAAGAAGAGCGGCAGCGAAACGACTTTTGCCAACAACACTACCCAGTTCTTTAACCAGCTTAACTCTGTCAAAATCACCACTTCTGCCGCAGCGAATGACGGCACAAAACAACAGCTAAATACCACGCTCACCGGCAACACAGCTTATAACGTAATTTTTTACGCCAGGTTGGATATTGCCTCGGCGAACCCGATGAATGCCGACCTACAAGCCGGCTACTCCTCCACTGGTGCGTCGGACGATATCCCTTGCACGCTTAACCAGACCCTGGTGGCGACTGGGTGGGTCAAGTATATATGTAGCTTCACTACTCCGGCCTCGCCTACTTCTAGCAACTACTTCTATATCAAACAGACCGATGCCTTTATCCATACCTTTTACGTGGACGCTGTACTGCTTCAATTGGCTAGTTCTGCGGACGCTAATTACAGAGACTCACAGGTTCAGATCAATGGCACTATCGTCACGCCAATTATTATCCAAAATACCAGCAACTCCACCAACGCCTTGCTAGTACAAAATGCCGCAGGAGGGCAAATATTTAACGTAGATACCACGGACTCTAATCTCATTAATAACCCAGCTAACCCTAGTTTTGAAGTTAACACCGCCGGTTGGACGACGGTAGTAAACGGCGGAACGGTGACCATAGCCCGCGATACCTCTCAGCAAAAATATGGAGTTGCCTCGCTCAAGATCACCACTACCGCCCAAACTGCCCAAGGCGCCCGATACACACTGACTAGCGGCAACTGGGCGGCTGGCTCATATACAGTCTCGTTCTCTATGCTTAACTCCGGCACCGCTTTTGCAGCAATTCCGATAGTCAAATTTGGCAATGGCTCGGATAACGCCTGTAGTGCCGCAACGCCCAGCACTCTGCCTGCCACAAACGGCTGGATCCGCTACGCCGCTGCTTGTACCTTTAGCGGCAGTACTACCTCAGTTGCAATAGAGCAAAACGAGGCTACCGCCCACACCTTTTATATCGATGCCGTCCAGCTAGAAACGGGGGGGACAGCTACCTCCTATGGTCTTGGTGCAATTTCCTTGGGCGCTCAAATCATTACACCACTGCAATTGAAGAACCAGACCAATAACAATAACGCCCTCCAGCTGCAAGATATTAGCGGAAATGTACTTTTGAATGTAGATACAGAAGGCGACATCGTGGGCATTGGCTCTACTGGCGCCCAAAGCCTGAACTCGACCGTAAACTTAGCTAACAGCTCAGGCAATGTAACTCAAACTGTTAACATAGGTTCAAGTGCCAACACTAACAGTGCAGTGTCTATAGAAGCCGGCAACACCGGCAAAATCCAAATCGGCAACGTTAATGCGGCTCATACCATACAAATTGGCGCGACTGCCGGTAGCGCTCAACTTATTTCAGTCGGCAATGCTACGGCCTCAAGCAGCTTAGTTTTGGCGGCTGGTTCTGGCAACGGCTCCTTCACAGTAACCAGCGGCACGCTTACTCTTCAAACCGCGACCTCTGGCGCGATAAGCATCACTTCCGCCGCAGCTTCGACCTATTCTACGGGTGCCGGAAACATAATTCTGCAGCCAGCTGGTTCGGGCACGACCGCCAGTGTTCAAATCGGCGCCGGCAACGGTGGCGCTGGCTCGACCACACCGGACCTTTTGGTGTTAGATGCTTCCAGCTCGGCATCTGATCCGACTGGAGCTAATGGCGCGATGTATTATAACGTCAGCACCGGCACTTTCCGCTGTTTTCAAGGCTCTGCATGGCGCAACTGTCTGGGCGGCGGACCAAACAACCAATCTACCGCTGCGCAAACTCCGACTGCCGGCACAGATACCTACCTTGCTGGCTCGCTGATCCCTCTGCCAGTCGGCGGCTTTAGAGGCCCGACCGGTTCTGCCCAAGACGGCAGCAAGATAACCTGGCGCATAGTAATGACTAAAACAGCTGTCGGTACCGTCGCTTCCACCTTTACTATCAGAGTCGGCACCGCTGGCACAACCGGCGACACCTCTCGCTGTACAGCCTTTAGCACCGGTACTGCCTCGGCCGCCATCGACGTAGCAGTCGTTAATATCACCGTATATGCCACAGCCGGGGGAGCTGTTGCCACCCTTAACTGTAGCGCTACGCTGACGCATACATTAACCGCTACCACCGGCTGGAACACCTCTGGTTACGTTGTACAGGCATACACTACGCAGACTTCATTTGACAGTACGCCAGCCGGTACAAAAATTGGCCTATCGTTCAACGGCGGTACGTCCTTGGTCGCCACAATACAGTCAGTTGATGCAATTACCAGCAATCTGTAGATTTATTGCGGCAGGGAGCTCATATTCTGGATCAGTTTGGTTATAACGTCCGTTGGCACGCTCTTTGTGCCGGTAATGCTTACTAAAGTTGTGTTGCTGACAATCACCGCTATAGGATTTTCTGTCTCGGGATCGATCCCCAGGATCGCCTGGCCCGCGCCTGTTGGCACGTCCTTCAGGCTCGTATTAGACTTTTGAAGGTTCGCTAGATCGGGTGGCTGGTTGGGTTCAGCTTGTTCGCTTATGTTTACGGCTCTGTCTACGTTTTTAAGCGTAAAGAATAGAATTCCGTTCTTCACCGCCACTGTTTTTTGATCAAGTTTATAGCCCGGAGGCAGATCATTGGGATAGTAAATCGGGAAACCGATCCCGCTAACCGTGTTTTTGTTAAAAGGAAAATCTTTATTGTTGCCCAGTTGGACGAAAAAAATAATAGCAGCGGCAACCAAGAGGAACGCCGCCAGCAAATAGGCGTTTCTTGCCGAAAAATGAACTTTTGTCTTCGCTTCAGACTCCTGGGGCATAAGGATATTCTAACCCGAGCTGGCAAATTGCTATATACTATCTTGGCGACTCGGGGGAGGAACGCTAAAAATAAAAGCTACATTTGCGTGACTAGCTTTTAAGCTTCTAGTCGCTGCTTAAGCAAAGATGAGCAGACGAATTTTATTTGTACCTATTTTTTTGATAGGCGCAGCTTTTTCGGCGGCGCCAGTTTTAGCTGCCGGCGATCAGATAGGCGTAAGTGCCGTCGTACCGCAGCAGCGGCTTGTCTATGTTAGGAATGACCAAATTATAAAAATCGAGGGCAATGTCGGCGGCGAGCATCAGCCGACATTCATCGACGACACGACCGGACAGCTGCTCCCACCCAGTCTAGCCGTCGAGGATCAGTACCAGCGGCTGTTTTACCATTTTGGCGGCTTCGCGGCCGGCCAAACCTATGTCCCTTTGTCCGCTAAAGTCCCAAGCAGCGACCCGTTTAAGCCTAGCTTGCTTAGGCTTGAATACGATTGAAGCGGTTAACGGCGAAGGCTACGCAAACAACTGTTGTTGCGGCTAGAACGAGTAGGTCTTTAACCAGCCCGAAGTGGGTCTGGTGAATCATCGTGTAGCGCAGAGCATCCACGCAATAGCTCAGAGGGTTAATCTCCGACAGAATCCTTAGGAACGTTGGTACATTAGTCAGCGGATAAAGCGCGCTGGAGAGAAAATACAGTGGAAAAATTATAAAGTTATTTATGCCTTGGAATCCCTGAAAGTCCTCTACAATACTAGCCAAACCCGCGCCGAAGCTGGTCAGCGCCAAGCAGAGCACCAGCATGACCAGTAGAGCCACCGGCATATAAGCCCAGTCGTGCGGCCTAAAGCCAAGGCCAATCGAAACCAGCAAAACAAAAATTCCCTGCAAAAACGAAATTGTCGCCCCGCCCAGAGCGTTACCTAGTAAAATCCTGACCCGGCTGACTGGCGCCACCAGCATTTCTTTTAGGAAGCCGAAACGCTTATCAAACAGGATTTGGATGCCCCAGAAGACTCCGGAGAAAAGGATGGTTTGGATGATAATACCAGGCACCAAAAATTCCAGATAATTGCCCTGCCCGGCTCGCTTGTAGACAGAGCCCAAGCCGTAGCCCAGCGCCAGCAAGAATAAGATCGGTTGGCCGATAGCACCCAGAACCCGCGAGCGCGAACGTATGTAGCGCTTCATCTGCCTGAGCCATAGGATATAAATTGCCGAGTTACCCATTAGCGCAACCTCGAGTTACGGTTGGCCGTCCGCACATTAAGGCCGTTATTGCTCAAGCTGGTTTCGTCCCGGACTTCTCTGCCGGTTAGCTCCAAATAAGCATCCTCCAGATTCTTGGTGCCGGTCTGCTTGGCCAGCTCCTTGCTGGTTCCAGTGGCTACTATTTTGCCGTGGTCGATGATGGCGATGCGTTCAGCCACAGCCTCAGCTTCGTCCAGGTAGTGGGTAGTGAAGAAAATCGTCATACCCTCGCTTTTGTTGAGTTTTTCAACATAATCCCAAAGCAAGTTTCGAGTCTGAGTGTCTAGCCCAAGCGTTGGCTCGTCCAAAAATAAAATTTTGGGGTGGTGCAGCAGGCCGCGGGCAACCTCCAACCGCCGGCGCATACCGCCTGAATAAGTTTTGACCATACCGTCCTTGCGCTCCCATAGATCGACTAGGCGCAACAGTTCCTCGATACGCGGCTTCTGTTCGTCTTTGGGGACTGAATAAAGCACGGCGTGAATCACCATGTTCTCGTAAGCCGACAATTCTTCTTCCAGCGCCGGGTCCTGGAAGACAATGCCAAAGCTCTTTCTAGCAGCGTCTTGCTCTTTCTGAACATTGTGGCCATCGAGAAATAGCTGGCCGCTGGTCGGCCTAAGCATAGTCGTCAGCATACTGATGGTCGTCGATTTACCGGCTCCGTTAGGACCGAGGAACGCGAAAATTTCACCGGCCTTAACATCAAAACTGATGCCACGGACGGCTTTGACGTCGCCGTAAGTCTTGACCACATTAGTGGCCGAAATTACCAAATCAGAACTCATGAGCTCCTATTATACAGGCTTGCCGAGAATCTTTTCGATAGAACTGCCTGGCCGGTAGAGTTTAAGGTCATCATTTGATTTCGCCCAGGCGTCTAGCGTCAGTTGAAGAGTCTGCCAGCTGGCAATAACCTCGGCGCTAGAGGCGAATAAACTATGGTTAGAGTCAAAAACATCGAGCAACACCTGCTCGTAAGCGTCAGGTAGCGAGACAAAATGGTGTTCATAGAAGAACCTCAAACCGAGCTTTTCTACTTGGCGTTCATGGCCCGGTTTCTTAACCCAAAGATCAAACTCGATACCCTCTTTAGGCTGGATCCGCAGGGTTAGCAGATTGGCTCGTGAGCCGTTAACCTTTTTAAACTTCACGCGAATTTCGGTCAATTTCTGATTTAATTTCTTGCCTGTAGCTAGATAAATGGGTACGCCATGCCAGCGCGGATCGTCGGAGCGGGCGGTTAGAGCCACGAAAGTTTCGGCCGTCGACTTGGAGTTGCCAACTTCCCGCCGGTAGCCGCTGTACTGGGCACGGACGACGTTGGCCGGATCGACCTTAAGCTGTTTTAAGGCCGACAGACGGAGAGCCGGCATGCGCTCGACATCAGCAAAGTCGTCGCAGGGTTCCATTAAGACCAAAGCTGCCAGCTGCAGGATGTGGCTTTGGACAAAGTCCCGCAGAGTACCGGTAGATTCCCAAAAATCAGTCCGATTTTCTATCCCGATCTGCTCAGACGCCTCGATTTCTATATATTCAATGTAGTAGCGGTTCCAGACTTCCCGAAAAACCGCGTTGGCACCCAAGAAGACAGCCAGGTTTTGGGCTGCCTCTTTAGCTAAATAATGGTCAATGCGATACACCTGTCCCTCGTCATAAAATTTTTGGATTCTTTTAATCAGAATCCGAGCGCTGGCGAGATCCGTACCAAATGGTTTTTCTAGCAGCAGCTTGGTTTTACGCCCATTTAGCCTGGCTCGACCGAGATGTTCGATAATATTTTCCACGGCAGTCGGCGGAACAGCTAGGTAAAAAACTACTTGGGAATTCTTTGGCAATTCATTACGAATTTTTTGATAATCAGCTTGGCTGGCTATGTCGATCTGCAGCGTCTTGAGGTATTTTTTTAGGCGGCGGGCAGACTTGGGCAAAATTTTCTGGCTAGCCACTTTGCGCCGTGACAGACCGAGGATCTGGAAGCTGGGAGATAAATATTTTGCTTTGTCCAGAGCAGCCAAAGCCGGCAGTAATTTCCGCTGGGCTAGATCACCAGTTATCCCAAAAACTACCAAGGTTGTCGCCGGAAAGGCCTTTTCAGCTGCCATGGTTAAAGTAATTATAGCCCCATACTAGGCTGCCGCTAAGAGGTAATGCTATAATTGTTGAAAGATGAGGTTTGGGGTACACAACGCGACCCATCCGCGAGCGCGCGGATTAGCCGCCTACGTTGTCATGGACGGAGGCGAATTATGATTGCGGCAATTGCTACTTTTACCGCCGAGCCCCTAGCCCCCGATAAACTTTTCAGCGTGGGTCCGCTTGATGTCACCAATAGTATGCTGCTGGGGCTAATTTCGATAGTATTCGTATTTGCGCTATTTGGGTTAGCTGCCCGAGCTAGCAAAGTTTGGCCCAAAAGCCGACTGGCCTTTTACACCGAGAGCCTGATTGACCTGGTTTTCAGCCTAACGAGCGAGACCTTCGGCGATGACAAAAAAGCCCGCAAGCATTTTCCACTGCTGGCAACCCTACTAATCTTCATCCTGGTCGGTAATCTTAGTGGGCTGTTGCCAGGCATCGAGACAATCATGTACCACACCCGCGGGCACAGCGTTTCGTTGTTCCGATCGTGGACCACAGACTTAAACGCTACACTGGCAATGGCCGTGCTATCGCTTGCAACAGTTCATTACTATGCCGTTAAAGAGATTGGCTGGCGCGGTTACGCCCGCCACTTTTTCGCAGGCAAGCTGTGGAGCCCGATGACCTGGTTTATTGGACTTAACGAACTTTTCGGCGAAATCTTGCGGCTGGTGACTCTGAGTCTAAGGCTTTTTGGAGTTATCTACGGCGGTGAAGCCTTGCTATTCGCCATCACTTCGCTGGCTGGAAATTTTGGCTGGGCGGCAGCACTGCCTATAATGTTTTTGGAAATTTTCGTTAGCTTGGTCCAGGCCTATCTATTTATGATGCTCACGACGTCGTATATAGTAATGTCAACGACGCATGGTGGGGAGGCCGAAACGCACATGAGCTCACCAGCGGTTGCGGGAGGTTCCTAGAATTCTATGATCACTAAAAGTAGCCTAAATAAGGAGTAGTTTATGGCAGCCCAAATTGACCCATCATTAATTAAAGGTCTGACAATCGGTCTTGGCGCTATTGGACCAGCCGTCGGCGTTGGACTGATCGGATCGGCAGTTGTCGGCGCGGTTGGCCGCAACCCCGAAATCCAGGGTCGAATTTTATCGACAGCCTTCATCATGATCGGCTTGGTCGACGCCGTCTTCGCTTTTGTTCTACTAATACTATTCACGACACACGGCTAGGGTTGGGATTTTGACGTTGTCCAGCTTGACACAATTTGCCGATAGCAGCTCCGGAATTGGAGCTTTCAATATTAACTTGAAGTCATTCATTTTCCAGCTGGTAACCTTTTTGATCGTGCTATTGGTGTTCAAACGCTGGATCCTGCCGCCAATCGTCAAAACTTTGGAAGAGCGCCGTAAAGTCCTAGAGCAAAGTCTCGAACAAGCCCGTCAGACCAAGGAGACCCTCACTGCAGCTGAGCAACGCGTGGAGAAAATGCTAAGCGGCGGCCGGCAAAGCGCCGACAAGGTTTTAACTCAAGCTCGCGAAGAAGCTAGGGAGATTATCGTCAAGGCTGAAGATTCAGCCCGCCTGCAATCTGAGCGCCTGCTGGCTGAGAATCAGAAGCAGCTAGACCAAACCAAGACCAAACTCAAAGTAGAGCTGCGCTCTGAGCTCGGCGAGCTGGTAGTAGATACCACCGAAAAGGTACTGCGCCAGAAGATCACCGCACAAGCTGATATGGAATTAATTAAGCGAACTGTTAAGGAGCTTAAATGAGCTATAACTTTTCTAGGCGAGAGCTATCAGTCTATGCTGTCAATCAGCTAACGTGCGGCCAGACGCCACAGAGGTTAGCCAGACACCTGGCAGCGGCCTTAATAAGCAGCGGTAAAGGCAAAGATGCCGACCTCTTAATTGATGATTTTATGGCCGAACTAGAGCGTCGAGAATTATTAACCGGCTTGACGATTTCCAGCGCTAATAAATTATCTGCTGAGCTGAAAAAGTACCTGGTCCAATATGTCAAACAAACCACTGGCGCCAAAGAAGTTCTAGTCAGCGAAAAAGTTGATTCAGCTTTGCTTGGCGGGTTCAAACTGGAGACCGCTAATCGTAGTTGGGATAAAACCATTAAACGCCAGCTGGCCGACATTAGGGAGGTAATTTAATGTCCGACCTGCCTGTTAACGTCAAGAGTTTAGCTGACGAAGTCAAAAAAGCTATCGCTCAGTTGAGCGAGACTGGTGACGAAAAGTCCACCGGTATAGTCACGCGCGTCGGCGACGGAGTGGCCTGGATCTATGGGCTACGAACCTGCGGCTACGCCGAAATGGTAGAGATAGAGAGTATCAACGGCGGCACGATCACGGCTTTTGCGCTCAACCTACTGGAAGATGAAATAGGCGCCGTGCTTTTAGGCGAGGACCAGCTAGTCCGAGCCGGGGCTAAAGTACGCCTGTCCGGGCAAATTCTCAGCGTACCGGTCGGTCCCGAACTAGTCGGCCGAGTGGTTAGCCCACTGGGCGAACCATTGGACGGTAATGGACCGATCAAAACCAAAGCTCGAGGCGAAGTCGAGCGAATCGCGCCGGGTGTTATTGAGCGCCGCAGCGTTTACGAGCCGGTGCCGACTGGCATTACCGCCATCGATACTATGATCCCTCTAGGTCGCGGCCAGCGCGAGCTAATTATTGGCGACCGCCAGACCGGCAAGACGGCCATCGCCGTTGACACCATGATTAACCAGGTCAAGGCCAAGACCGGCATCATTAATATCTATGTAGCCATCGGCCAAAAAAATGCCCGCATTGCCCGCATGGTTGAGCGATTGAAACACGAAGGCGCCATGGACAACACTATCATCGTGGCGACCAGCGCGGCTGATCCAGCTAGCTTGCAATACTTGGCTCCATACGCCGGCTGCGCCATCGGCGAATGGTTCCGCGATAACGGCCAACACGCCTTGATTATTTACGATGACCTATCTAAGCACGCCACGGCTTACCGTGAAATGAGCTTGCTACTGCGCCGTCCGCCGGGGCGTGAAGCTTACCCTGGCGATGTTTTTTACTTACACTCGCGTCTATTGGAGCGTGCCGCAAAAATGTCCGATGCTCTGGGCGGCGGCTCATTGACTGCTCTGCCGATTATTGAGACTCAGGCCGGAGATGTCTCGGCGTATATTCCAACCAACGTTATCTCTATCACTGACGGCCAAATATACTTGGAGACCGACCTGTTCTATCAAGGAATTCGGCCGGCCATCTCGGTTGGTTTGTCAGTCAGCCGCGTTGGTGGTGCCGCCCAACCGCCAGCCATCAAAAGCGTGGCCGGCACGCTGCGTCTAGACCTGGCTCAATACCGCGAGTTAGCGGCTTTCTCTCAGCTATCCAGTGATCTAGAGGCCGAGACTCAAGCCCGACTGACCCGCGGCCGGTTGTTAACCGAGATTCTAAAACAACCACGTTTTAGCCCAATGAGCGTCTGGGCACAAACCGCCAGTATCATTGCCGCTACAGAAGGCGCTTTCGACGAAGTTCCGGTTGATAGCATCAAAGTGGCCCAGACCGCTTTTTTGACCGAGCTGGAGAAAAAGCACGCCAAGTTTGTTAGCGAACTCGAAAAAGCCGCCAAGCCCACCGACGAGACTAAGAAAACTATTGTCCGGGTTGCCGAACAGATAGCCAAGCAGTATAAGCGGCCGGATAAAAAGGTAGAGGTAAAGTTGAATGGCTAATACCCAAAGTCTGCGACGACGGATTCGCTCGGTCAGCAACACCCAGCAAATCACCAAAGCCATGGAGCTAGTTGCCGCCGCTAAGATGCGCCGTGTCCAAGCAGCCGTAGAACGAACACGCATTTATGCCGATGCCGCGACAGCCATTTTACAGCGGTTGGCTAGGAGCCCAGAAGCCCGTAATCACCCCTATTTCATGCCGCCAAACAGCAAGTCCAAGCTCTACATAGTTATCGCTAGCGATAGCGGCCTGGCTGGCGCCTACAACTCCAACGTCCTAAACCTGGCACACAAATCGATTAGCGAAGACCGGGCTCGGGGATTTCGACCACTGGTAGTGGCTATCGGCCGTAAGGGTGCACACCATTTTTCACACGCTTCGGACGTCGAACTGGTCGGCGATTACGAGAGATTTGAAGATGACCCCGATACTAACGTCTTTGCGCCCGTTATCGAGACGATTGCTGACGGCATAGCTGGCGGGGATTTTGGTGCTGTTCAGCTAATCTATACCGAGTTCCGTTCCAGCCTCAATCATCAGCCGCGCAGTCTGCAGCTAATACCGATCGCCCCCGAAGCTACGATTGAGGAGAAAGATAACCTGCCGGACATCACCTACGAATTTGAACCGGATGCCGAGACAGTTTTGGAAGAAGGCCTGAGGCTTTACTTGGAATCAGCCTTACGCCGAGCTCGGGTCGAGGCCGCGGCCGCCGAACATGCTATGAGGATGCTTTCCATGAATAACGCCAACCGTAACGCCGGCGATCTGATAGATAACTTAACACTGGAGCTAAACGCCACCCGCCAGGCCGGCATCACCCAGGAAATGGCGGAAATCATCGGCGGCGCTGACGCTATTGCTTAAGAAAGGACCCATATGCCAACAACTACAAAACCGCCAAAGACAACCAAGGGCCGCATTATCCAGATCGTGGGAGTGGTAGTTGACATTGAGTTTGCCGAAAAGCTACCGGCCATTTATAACGCTCTGGAAGTGGACCTTGATAAGCAAACATTGGTCTTGGAAGTTGCTCAGCATTTATCTAAAAACACAGTGCGAGCCATTGCCCTAGGCCCAGTCGATGGCTTAGCCCGCGGGGCTGAGGTCTTCGACACTGGCGCGTCTATCTCTGTGCCGGTTGGCGATGCCACGCTTGGACGGATGTTTAACGTTGTTGGCGAGCCAATTGACGGCAAAACTATTTCGGCTTCTACCCGGCGCGCGCCAATCCACGCCGAACCGCCAGCTCTGATCGACCAAAGCGCTAAGACTGAGGTTTTGGAAACCGGCATTAAGGTTATCGACCTGATTTGTCCGATCATCAAAGGCGGCAAGGTCGGCCTTTTCGGTGGCGCCGGAGTCGGCAAAACCGTTTTTATCCAGGAATTAATCAACAACATCGCCAAGTTCCATAAAGGCAGCAGCGTTTTCGCCGGCGTCGGCGAGCGGACCCGAGAAGGCAACGATCTGTATTTCGAGATGAAAGAATCAGGGGTTTTGGAAAAAACAGCCATGGTCTTCGGCCAAATGAACGAGCCGCCCGGCGCTCGTCTGCGAGTAGGTCTAACCGGATTGGCCATTGCCGAAAGTTTCCGCGACGCTGGAGCCGACGTTCTGCTTTTCATTGATAACATCTTCCGCTTCACCCAAGCCGGCGCCGAAGTCTCTGCCCTGCTCGGCCGCATGCCCTCAGCCGTCGGCTACCAACCAAACTTGGCTACAGAAATGGGTGAACTTCAGGAACGCATCACTTCGACTAAAAAAGGCTCCGTGACCTCTGTCCAAGCTGTTTATGTCCCGGCCGACGACTTGACCGACCCAGCGCCGGCCACAACCTTCGCCCACCTGGATTCGACCGTCGTACTAAGCCGGGCGCTGACCGAGCTTGGTTTGTACCCAGCGGTTGATCCACTGGATTCCAACTCGACAGTCCTTGATCCAGAAACTGTCGGCCAAGAGCATTATGATGTGGCCCGCGAAGTCCAACGCATCCTGCAGCGTTACAAAGATCTGCAAGACATAATCGCTATCCTCGGCATGGAAGAGCTGTCTGATGAAGACAAAGATTTGGTCAACCGAGCTCGCCGTATCCAGCGTTTTCTGACTCAGCCAATGTTCGTAGCTGAAACCTTCACCGGTATGGGCGGCGCTTATGTCTCGCTTGCCGACACTATTGCCGGCTTCCGCGAGATCCTGGACGGCAAACATGACAGCAAATCCGAACAAGCCTTTTACATGAAGGGCAAGATCAGCGAGGTTAAATAGGGTGCAATTCCAACTTATCAGCTCTACCGGCCTAAAATTTGACGGCGAAGCCTACGAAGTTATCGTACCAACCAAAGATGGTACGATCGCCATATTGCGCGAACACATGCCTTTGATCTCGGCGGGACAACCCGGAGTTTTAAGCGTCCGCAAAAAAGCCGGAGACCGCAATGACGAGCTGGAGCATTTCGCCGTTTATGGCGGCGTGGTTCAGACCGACGGCCAGACTACCAGGTTCGTCACCGAGGAAGTTACCACCACCGACGAAGTTAGCGAGCAAGAAGCCGAAGCGGCCCTTAAGCGAGCCCAGGCGCTGGTTGAAGGAGCCGAGTCGCGCACCGCTCTGCATGAAGCCCGAACTGTCGCCCAGCACCATGAAGTCCGTCTTCACCTGGCCCAACTGAAGTCTCGCCACCACCGTTAAAATTGCATTAGCACTTCATTTATTTTATAATTTAATTAATGACAGAGTTTGACAGCTCAGCGCTCAGAGGTGGGAGCGTTGATATGACTTACCCAGAAAATGGGCTCCAAGCATACCCTAAGCGCCGCTTCACTAAATTCGGCGCGGTTGCTTGCGGTCTAGCCATAGCCGCCTATACCGGCGCCAGTCTGACCTGCCAAACTACGGAACGTGCCTTAGCCGCTCCTAGCCCTGCATATTGCCCGGCGCCTTCAGCCTACGCAGAGGCAGTCGTCCGGCGGTTGTTTACAGGGCCGGGACCTAGCCGAGCACCGAGTACCGCTCAACTGCGAGCCGCCGCCGACAAGAATAGCCTATCGATGATTACGGCCAAACCACCGCGCCTTAATAAAGGCGCCACCCCCGGTCAAGCAATCCGGACGTCCAACAACTATCTGGCAAATTTTGGTATTAGTGTCGATATAGGCACCCAGCCCTACCGCGACTACGAACCACCAACCGCAAGCGAAATTAACTCAGGCCTGGTCAAGAACCTGAACGTCCTAACTAAAGCCCTGTCGTCCCAGTCCGTCCAATACGTTGCGCTAAGCGGCATTAAGCGCGTCACTATGGAGTCCAGCGCCAATAACAATCAGCTCTTTTATATGGATGATAATAAGATCGGCGACAATGTTTATGTGAACCTATACTATGCCAGCACCCCTCTGGACGTTGACGAGATGCTGGCCGTCGGCGTGGATACAGCCGAATGCGGCGGCATCGGACCAGCCCGGATTGACCCAGGCTTCGCGCTCCTAAATGGCAAGGATATATATGGCGGACTGGACAAACATTCTGGGATGATGGCTTATTACGGCGCTGAGTACAGCCAGCTGAATGCTAATTACTCCGCCAAAATCGCTTCGGCCGAACAAAGTTTTGATAAATCAGCCTACTGCCAACTGACCAAGCAGAAAGCCAGTGTCGATAAGCTAGTCGTTACTACTGAGCCATCCGGTTTTGACGGCCTCAAATACGACAAAGCGGTAACCATGCAAGCGTTCGGAGAACCTGGCGATTTCAAATATTTTCTTGATCCGTCTCACCCCGTATTGCGCCAGAAATTTTTATTCGAGTTAGCCCGTCTTTACGACCGAGCCCCGCGACTAGTTGGCTTCCTCAGCCAGGTTTCTAGCCGATACCAGGCCTCTAAGCCAGCCTACAAGTGCGACTAGCCGCTGCACTCCAGGATCTAAGCATAAGCCTGTTACGCAAACTACTTGCATAGATAGCAATAAAGGTCTTAAATTAAACTAATTAAACGAACTTTGGAGGGTAAGGTGTTCAATTTTCTAAGCAATCTGCTCGGTTCTAGCGGAACGAAAATAACAAAGTTCGTCTCAAGTATAGGCGCCAGTGGAGCCGGCGCTGCCCACTTCGTGGTTACGAACATACTAATTATCGGTTCCGTTAGTGGCATATTAGCGCTTGGTACCGCTGGTACAATTGCTGGTACTTACCGAAATGCTTCCGACCTGCACAGCGGTACAATGCCTGACGCCAGGCTATCTTCAAATGTAGCTAAATACGACGATTTAGCGCCCACCTTTGCCCATGGACTGACAGCTGCCAGTTTCACTGGTAATTTAGTCGGTAACGCCTCCACTGCCACCGCCCTGGCTAGCAATCCGACTGGCTGCAATCTCGGTTCTTTCGCGAGTTCCATCGACTCCGGAGCCAATTTGGCCTGCTCCAATGATGGTTCTGGCCTAACAAACCTTAACGCCTCCAACCTCTCCAGCGGAACCGTTGCTGACGCTCTCATCGGATCAAATATCGTTCGTTCGGATCAGTTGAGCGGAATTTTCAAGAACACCACAGTCGCTAACTTCACCGGCCCGCTGGCAGGTGACGTTACTGGTACCCAGAGTGCCACGGTTGTATCTCATGTAAGCGGATCGACTGTCAGCGGCGACATCAGTGGGAATGCTGGCGGATTCACCGGCACTCTTTCAGGTGATGTAACCGGCACTCAAAACGTAACAGTCGTATCGAACGTCAGCGATGGGGCACTGTCACCCAACGTCGTGTTACTTGACGGTAGCCACGGCCTGGACTTCACTGGCGCCGGCACAATTACAGCTGATGCTTTCGCTGGCGACGGTTCGGCTCTTTCGGGTATTTCTTCGACGCAGCTAACTGATACTGGGAATATTGCGTATCTCGACGGGACTAACACGCTCGATTTCACTGGCGCTGGCACTATTACCGCCGACGCCTTCTCTGGTCCGCTTACCGGTAATGTAACCGGAAATGTCAGCGGAAGCGCTGCAAGCTTCACGGGCAACCTAGTGGGCGACGTAACCGGCACACAGGGCGCAACCGTGGTGTCCCATGTCAGCGATGGTGCATTATCAGCCAACGTCGCAAAATACGATGACCTAGCGCCAAGCTTTACTCACGGCTTGACAGCCGCCAGCTTCAGCGGAGTTGGTTCAGGCTTAACTAGCCTGACAGGCGCAAATGTGACCGGCACGGTGGCCAACGCTACTACAGCAGTCAACTTCACCGGCGCTCTTTCCGGTGATGTTACCGGCACGCAGGGCGCAACCGTGGTCTCACACGTCAACGCAAGTAACATCGACAGCGGAACGTTAAACGATAGCCGACTTTCAACTAATATCCCCCTTAAAAACGCGCTGTCTAATATCTTCACCGGGAGCATCACGGCCGCTAGCTTCTCCGGCAACCTGACGGGCAACGTCAGCGGCAATGCCGGCACGGCTACTGCTCTTCAGACGCCTCGCAATATCAATGGTGTTTCTTTCGACGGCACAGCTGACATCACCGTAACCGCAGCTGCGGGGACGCTGACAGGTACTACTCTTAACTCAAGCGTAGTTGCTTCTTCGCTTACCAGTGTTGGAACCCTAGTTAACCTGACTGTTACGAACCCAATAGTAGGCTCTGTGACAGGGTCTTCGGGCTCAACGACAGGAAACGCGGCAACAGCTACTGCCTTACAAAATCCACGGACTATCAACGGCGTCAGTTTCGATGGCACTACCAACATTACAGTAACCGCTGATGCTGGAACATTAACCGGGACCATACTCAATGCGACTGTGACAGACTCTTCTCTAACCAGCGTCGGAACTCTAGCCAACTTGACCGTCACTAACCCGATCAGTGGATCTGTGACCGGTTCTTCAGGTTCCACTACCGGTAATGCCGCTACGGCGACCAAGCTACAAACAGCTCGCAACATAAATGGCGTAGCTTTTGACGGCACTAGCGATATAACGGTGACTGCTGACTCCAGCACACTCACGGGCACTGTCCTAAATGCAACTGTAGTGGCTTCGTCTTTGACGAGTGTTGGTACACTGACTAATCTTACTGTCACTAATCCAATCAACGGGTCGGTGACTGGCAATGCCGGTACCGCCACCAAACTGCAGACAGCTCGAAATATCAACGGTGTGGCATTTGATGGCACAGGAGACATTACCGTAACGGCCAATGCTGGCACACTAACAGGCACCACGCTTAATTCTACAGTCGTGAATTCCTCGTTAACTAGCGTTGGAACTTTGAGCAACTTAACGTCCAACGGCAGCGTAAACTTCTCTGGCGCCACCAGTCTAACTGTGCCCATCACTTCTGCGGCAATTAACAACGGCGACGCCTGCACAACCGGGACCCTCATCTACACTTCAAACAGCAATCAGTTCTTCTTCTGCGTAGCCGGCTCTTACGTCCACTTCTAGAGCCGAACTTTCTTCAAAACAGGGCTGGTTTCTAGTCGAACAAATAATGAAATTGTTGTAGAATAGTACACCTATGGAAAACTGGAGAGAGCAACCAGCCGAAGATTATTACAAAATCGCTAAAAGCAACTTCGAAGTTGCCGGTCTTTATCGTGACCGTGCGAAAACCCTGCATAGATCAGTGCAGGAGCTAAGAGAGGGTGGCTCTACTGGCTTAGAGGGTAAGTTGGTAGACTTTCTGGTATCGCGCGGTGGACCGAAAAGCGGTACGCTTCTTGACGCCCTTAGGCTTACGGCCGATCTCTGCGAACAGGACAGTCAAACCTTCATCGCTCTTGGACGCGAAGCCACCAGCCAATTCATAGGCAATCAGAGCAAATAACATATAATTAACTAATATTTTATGGCCTCCCCTGAATACACAGCTAGAGATAATATAGAAGAAGGAACGCCTTTTCCTGAAGGCGAGACTCCGCAAGCGGTAGCCCGACTTGCCATAGTCTCATCCATAGAGAGCGGCTCAGATGAGCAAAACGGCCGCAGTCAGTATGAGGCAAGTGATCGACTAGACCCAGGCACCTTTATGGACGCAAACAGACAGCTAACACCGCGACAGTTAGAGATGTTTAGCCGTTTCTATACCATGCCGGAGCACATAGCCCGAAAGGTAACAGGTGGCAGTGGCGGCCCGGAAGCACTCGAGGAGGCGTTAGCGGCGGGATATCTCGGCCTGGTAAAGGCCATCACTCGTTACGACCGAGCCAAAGTTTCTGAGCTTGCTGTGACTGGTAGTGATTATATTTACCAAAAAATCTGGGGCGAAATTATGCGCAACATTCGAGATCGCAGTCATCTAAGAGCTCTTGACGACGATGGGAAGCCGATTAGAAAACCCAGCGTTATCGATGGCACAGTAGACTCCCTAGACAGACAGGTCGGCTATGAGAACAATGCCCCCTTCCTTATTGATACAGTTGTCGGGGACGAACCACTACCCGAAGAACTAACAGCCAACGCGGACTTCGATCGTGAGCTGGTCGGCTCTATTTTGACCATCATAAAGGGCTATCCTAAGCGGGAGCGAGAAATATTTCTCAGGTGCGGTGTTTTCAAACGGAGTCAGACCGAAACCGCCAAAGCTGTAGGCCTAAGCCAGATGCACGTTTCGCGACTTATGCGGAGAATGATTAAAGACGTCAGTGAAAAACTAGGACCGATAGAGGGTTATGAGCCTATTCAGCCGAGGCCAACCAGACGATCAAAGAAAGTCTCAACCGACCAAGGGGCTGGTCTAGAGCTTTAGTTACCTGCCCTTGAAATTTAATCCGAGCTGTTACAAAACTAGTTTTTGTGTTATGCTTACGTTAAGCAAGTAGTCACTATCGACTCTCCGTTGTCTTAGGTTGGTTCCTCAAAAAAACTTACTATCGTCGCGGTCAGCAAATATAACTGCAAGCGATATTAGTTAAAAGTAAGGAAAATTCAATGGCAACTAAAATTTATGTAGGCGGTCTCGCCTACGAAACAACCGAGAAAGAACTAGAAGAGCTTTTTGCTACCAACGGAACCGTTGTTAGCGTAGCTATCATCATGGACCGCGATACTGGCCGCAGCAAAGGCTTCGGCTTCGTAGAGATGTCCAGCGCGGAAGAAGCCCAAAAGGCTATCACTAGCCTTAACGGCAAAGAGCTGGGCGGCCGCAAACTTATGGTCAACCAAGCTCGTCCAAAAGAAGAGCGACCAGCTGGCGGCAGTTTCCGCCGATCGTTCTAAGATAGTTTTCTAGCGTCAATTTAAGATCTCTGGCAACCTAGAAAGGCGTTTTAAACATGCCCAAAATCAATAAGCACATAGAAATTGTGCGTTCTGGCAAGCCACGCCTCAGCTCTATGAGCCAGAGGTCTTGTAACGCTATCTTTAATACTTTAAGCAAGCACTACTCTAGGGTCGGGGTCACAACTGTCAACAACCTGACGGATCTTGAAGCTCTTGCCGTAAGACAGCCGGATCTGGTTTTTTTGGGCATGAGGTTTGTACCTGCCAACTCGACTTCAGGCTCACTGGACCACGGCCGAGTTTCCGTAGCCACTTATTTAGAAGATCGCGGCATTGCCTGCACCGGCTCCGGCCAAGCGGCGCATGAGCTGGAACACGATAAGTCCCTAGCAAAACAGCGCGCGCTGGACGCCGGCCTCAACACCTCGCCTTTTTATGTTATTAAGCAAAGCCAATTGCAAACTTTAGACAACCAGCCTCTGCGCTTCCCTCTGTTTGTTAAACCAACGGATCGTGGCGGCGGTTCTGGCATAGATAGCGCTTCGTTGGTTCGGAACTTTCAAGATCTGAAATCTAAAATTCAGTCAATCGATACCGAGTTCAACTCGGATTCTCTGGTTGAAGAATACCTGCCCGGCCGAGAGTTTAGCGTGGCCATACTTAAAAACGACGAAGGCTTGGACTATTCAATTATGTCTTTAGAGCTCATTGCTCCACTGATCAAGGGGGCGCGACTGCTGAGCGAAGATGTGAAGTCGTCTGATGCCGAGCAGTCCATAAAAGTTACCGATGAAATTATAAAATTGAAAATTGACGCGTTAGCCATAGACGCTTTTCATGCGCTAGGCGCCCGAGATTACGGCCGTATAGATATCCGCTTAGATAAATTTGGCGCACCGAACTTTCTTGAAGCCAATCTCATCCCTAGTTTAATCAGCGGTTATGGCTCGTTCCCTAAAGCCTGCGTAATGAATCTTGGACTGGATTACGAATCAATGCTTCTATGCATCGTAAGACTAGGGCTAAAACGCAGTTTGAGTCTTGAAGAAATAGTCGAGCCAGCTATCGCCATCCCCACCCTGACGCCTTTCGAAGCTGCTCTAAAGTCTGTATAAATATCTGAGCGCGCTGGTCGGTCAGGAACCTTCTACGAAGTGGACCAAGACAAATTAGGCAATATAAAGGTCACTCTATCTATTCGGCCATAAGATTATCTTGCAGCTTCATTCGTATATCCTCAAGATACCAATTTAGGACAACGCTAGCCTTTAGATCCAATGCGGGGGCTATTCTAGGAAGAGTCTTCGCGCCTGGAAGTCTTTGGCCTCTTTCAATCAGCGTGATATAACTTCTAGACACTCCACACTTTTCTGCGAGCTCTTGTGTAGTTAAACCATTCCTTTTTCTTGCGGCATTAATCCTTTTTCCAAACTGCATCAGCCACTAACTATAACAAAAGATTGTCGTCGAATCAAAACTATATTTTAAGCGAGCATTAACATAATCATCATCTGTAAGTTGACAAATCTGTAACGATAATAGATCCTTAAATCATAAAGTGCCTACGCTAACGGAGGACGGATATGTCCTAGTTACCGCTAGCAACTGACAGGGTGGATGGACGATGTGTGAAACATTTCAAATACTTCGAACTGCGTACAAACTGAGGCGCAATGAGCAAAAGAGCGATAGCTCAGGGCGGCAGACTGTCCCTTCTTACCACGGCTCCTGCATAGACTATTATATTTACATTTTTGACTATTCTAGGTTATGAGCCAGGTAAGTATTTCCCCGACAAGACTATTGGCCTACCTCGTTTGCTGGATTCTTGTTGTTGAACTCACCATCATGTTTGCTCTGCAGTACCTGTTCTCGCTGTCGCAAGTTTCAGAGAATTTTATCGACGCTATTTCACTGACTGCAATTACTTGGCCGGCTGTTTATTTTTTTGTGCTCAAACCACTAAGACTGGAGTTGCGCGAAAATAACGTGAATGAGTCGCTGTTAAAAGAAAGCGAAGAAAGATTCCGCCTGCTCTTTGACAGTTCACCAGTTGGCGCCGTTCTATCAACCGTGGAGGGCGAGATAATTGCCGTGAACAAAATGCTGGTTAAGCTCTTCGGCTACCCAGAGCCAGAACTCAGAAAAACTAATACCCTCGATCTATATACTGATCCTGGAGAAAGAAAAAGGCTGCTCAACCTTCTAAGCAAGGAAGGCAAGGCGAGCAACTTTAAAACCATTTTGAAGCGGAGAAACGGCAGTTCATTTGATGCTGCAATAAACTCCTCGTTTGTTTCATATCACAATTCTAGGATGATCCTGTCGACTGTCGAAGATACCACAAAGCAAATGGAGATTGATAAAGCTAAAGACGAATTTGTCTCGCTGGCATCCCACCAACTCCGCACTCCTCTTGGGATTACCAAGTGGTACCTCGAGGCCATCCAAAAGGAGCCTTATATTAAAAACGCCCCTAAAACGGTCTCTGACTACTTGAATGAGTTATACAAAGACAACGAGAGAGTAATTTTATTGGTTGGCGATTTACTATCGGTTTCACACATCAATCAGGGCCATATCAAAGATAATCCTCAGCGAACCAATATCGTTCAGCTAGTGCAAGATGCCGTTAAGGGAATGCGGGTTCTAGCCGGTAAGAAAAATATAAAGCTCGATTTAGTTATCAAGCCCGACAACTTACCCATTATATTCATAGACCCGCTTCGGCTTCATGAGGTCATACAAAACTTGGTCGCGAATGCCGTTGAGTACAACAACCCTAATGGCAAGGTGAAAATTACGATTGACCAAAAAACTGATAACGCGCTCTTGATTAGCGTCGAGGATACGGGAATCGGCATATCGACTGAGGACCAAAAAAAGCTTTTCACTAAATTTTTCCGCTCGGAAAAAGGTGCGGCCAGCAACACAGAAGGGTCCGGTTTGGGACTATATCTGGTTAAGTCATATATCGAGGGGTGGGGCGGAAAGATATCCGTGGTGAGCAAAGAGGGAGTTGGTTCTAAGTTCACAATGACAATGCCGTTTAATATTATGGAAACTAAAGGGAGTGTGTAGAGATGAAAAAAATTCTAATTATCGAAGATGAGCTGGCCTACGTAAGGGTTCTGCGCGATAGCTTAGAGCCGACTTACGAGGTTTCAGACGCCCAAGATGGAGAAGAGGGGCTAACTATGGCAATAAAAGAGAAACCCGACCTCATTTTGCTCGACATCAGAATGCCAAAAATGGATGGGATGACGGTGCTTAGAGAAATTCGCAAGGATGCCTACGGGAAAACAGCCAAAGTCATTCTTCTGACTAATCTGGAAGCTAATGATGATATCGTTGCGCAGGTTACAAAGGATTTACCGACCTACTATTTCGTGAAGAGCGATGTGAAGCTTAATGATCTGCTAAGGAAAATCCAAGAGCTGATACCAGCCTGAAAGAAGCGAATATACTCCAGGCGAGGTAGTGATATACTAAAATTGTTACAAATTTGTAACGTACAGGCTCTGCTATGAATAGTCTTTCCAAGGATGAAGCTGCCAGACGCCTTGGACTTTCAGTCGAAGACATAGAAAAACTGGTTAGCCAAGGCATATTAAAACCACAAAAACAAAATGAGGGGTTATTTTTCCTATCAAAAGATATCGAACGAATATCCCTAAACAACAATCCGACTATCTCCGAGGAAGCGGCGCAGATCGGCATACAGATCCAGCGAGAGATAGTATCTTCAGTCACGGGCTTGCAAAGATTGCGCAAAAGAATCGTTATCATATCTTTTTCGGTACTTTCGTTTGTCTTTTTATCAACCGCGGTCGTGACTACCCTGTTCCACCTCTACCCTGAGAAAACTTCAGATTTTTTTGGCTATTATTACCGCTTTAACGCCCCCAAGCAGCCGAGTATCTTCTTGGCGGGCGCAACAGACTCAAAAGTCCTAACTACGGCAACGACACCAGTAGTATCATCCGCCAAAACTTCCATTTTGGCGGATTTGCTAAAACCGATAGCCGCCACTTCCTTAGTGGCAGTCAAAGCCATTGACACCCAACAGTATCAGCAAATTGTGGCGAGTCCAGCACCAGCTACTAGCCTAGCTGGTGCGACTGGCCCTCAAGGTCCGGCCGGTACCGCTGGAACCAACGGCGTGAATGGCTTAGTAGGATTGCAGGGGACTCAAGGAGACATAGGTCCTGCTGGCCCGCAAGGTCTACAGGGGGTTCAGGGCCCAATTGGCTTAACTGGCACCACGGGTGTCCAGGGCGATATTGGCCTAACTGGCCCAACTGGAGCCCAAGGGCCAATCGGTTTAACAGGTGCTACGGGCGCCCAAGGCATACAGGGCCCACAAGGCGATACAGGATTACAGGGCCTACAGGGTGCCACTGGACCACAAGGCATTCAAGGAGATCAAGGCCCCATCGGTTTGACTGGAGCAACCGGTCCGCAAGGAGCTCAAGGCCCTATTGGATTGACCGGAGCGGCAGGCGCCATCGGAGCTCAGGGACCACAGGGTATACAAGGAATTATTGGCTTAACTGGTGCCACTGGTGCACAGGGACCCATTGGACTGACCGGAGCAACTGGACCTCAGGGTCCTCAAGGACCTATTGGATTGACTGGGGCCACCGGTGCGACAGGCACCACTGGTGCACAGGGTATTCAGGGACCAATTGGTTTAACAGGTGCGACTGGTGCCACAGGCGCCCAGGGCTTGCAAGGTGCGGCTGGCCTGACTGGACCGCAGGGCTTACAAGGTATTCAGGGCCCAATCGGCCTAACTGGCCCGCAAGGAACCACTGGCTTAACCGGTGCCACTGGTGCACAGGGCATCCAGGGCTTCACTGGCGCTACCGGTGCACAGGGGCCTCAGGGCTTACAGGGACCCGTTGGACTGACCGGAGCAACTGGACTGCAAGGCCCCCAAGGTATACAGGGCGCTACTGGTCCGGTTGGACCCAGCGGGTCAACCCTAGTAATCGGTACGCCGGTGGTTTCGGTTGCTAACGCCGCCGCCAATGTCCAAGTTACAGGCACGGCCACTTGTGCGGTTGGTAAATTGCTCCTTGGTGGTGGTGCACTGACAACCACTACCTCCGCTAGTGTCGACAGAGTACTACTCAGCGCCTCATACCCAAGTAGCATAACCACTTGGACCGGTACAGCTACCGCACAAGCAGCCTTGGGTGCTGGTCGAACTATGACTGTTACGGCCTACGCACTTTGCAGTCAGTAGAGTCCAAAGAAAATTAAAAAATTGGCTGGGCGTACCGGTCTGCAAGCCTTCAAGCTCAGTTTCATGAATCTAGCCTAGCATCTCAAAATGAGACACTATAAACGGAATTGCTTTTACTTCTTGGCTTTGGTTTTCCCCATCATCATCCACATTCCCCAGAGGCAGTAGAGCGCGGCTAGGCCCACGATGGCGTAGATGACACGTGATAGTCCCGTGCTAAAAATCTTTTCCACCAAATTATACTTAAAAAAACCGATCAAGCCCCAGTTAATACCGCCAATTAATAGTACTATCCAAGCTAATTTACCGAGTGGCTTTGCGTCCATTTTTAACGTTCCTTTGTTACAGAAAACTTAAGTTGTTAATGCCATAAGCATAATCATAATCAACAAAGATGTCCAACAGCATTTTGGCTGGGGAGGAGGGATTCGAACCCCCGATCCTGGGACCAGAACCCAGTGCCTTACCACTTGGCCACTCCCCATCGTCGCCTCTGTAATTATACTCAGCCTCGCCATCCGAGCCAACTGTGCGATATACTAGAGTTTAAGATGATTCGTTCCCAGGTAGAACGCAACGAAGTAGTTCACGCGCAGATAGCCTTGATCGTGGCAATCGCCCTCGAGCTTTTTCTGGACAAGACTTTGGTCGTCGGACCGAAGCTTCTCATCGCCGGCTTGGAACTTCTCTTGGTCTTCGGCATCGGCTTAACTGAGCCGCACCGCGAAACCCGCATTAGCCGAGCTCGCCGCAATGTTTCGCTGGCTTTGATAGCCCTTATCTCCTTGGCTAACGCCACATCGATGGCTCTCGTAGCTAGAGACCTGATCAGCGGCTCGGCTGTCGCCGGCAAGACCTTACTAGCTAGCGCCGGAGCAATCTTCATCACCAATATTATTATGTTCAGCTTGTGGTATTGGGAACTGGATAGCCCTGGCCTAACTGGCATACGTAAACACGATAACCGGCCAAAATTTGATTTTCCGCAGATGGAATCGATCCTGCCCGAAAATAAAGGCTGGGAACCAACCTATACCGACTATTTATATCTATCGGTTACTAACGCCTCGGCCTTTAGCCCGACCGATACCATGCCGTTAACTCACAGCGCCAAGGCGTTGATGAGCTTGCAAGCCCTGGTCTCACTAGTTGCTGTCGTTCTGGTGACCGCCCGCGCCGTCAATATCCTCGGTTAGTTTTTGGAAACCATTTCGTAGTATTTCTCTACTTGGCCCCAATTGACCACGTTCCACCAGGCGTCCACATAGTCTGGACGCTTATTTTGATATTTCAGATAGTAAGCATGTTCCCAGACATCCAGCCCGAGCAATGGCGCGTGGTTTTTATCTTCCGTAACGGTGCTGTCTTGGTTCGGAGTACTGCAAATGTGTAGTTTGCCGTCTTGGTAGCACAACCAGGCCCAGCCGCTGCCAAAACGGCCCAGTGCCGCTTCTTTAAATTTGGTCTTAAAGTCCTCAAAACTGCCGAATTCTTTTTTGATGGCTTCCGCCAACTCGCCCTTTGGTTCGCCGCCGCCATCTGGTGACATAATTGTCCAGAAGAAACTGTGGTTAGCGTGGCCGCCGCCGTTATTGCGCACGGCTGTTCGGATATCTTCCGGCACTTTATCCAAATTGGTAATCAGTTCCACGATATCCATCTTGGCCAGGTCGTCGTGACCCTCTAGCGCGGCATTCAGCTTCTCGACATATGCAGCATGATGTTTGTCATGGTGGATCTCCATGGTTTTGGCGTCGATGTGCGGCTCCAACGCGTCGAAACCGTAGCCTAAGTCTGGTAGTTTAAACATTCTTGCCCCCTTTTGATTGTTCTTTGCGCCATTTACTTATGTTAGCGTGATTGCCCGATAATAACACGTCAGGTACTTTAAGTCCGCGAAATTCTTCAGGCCGGGTATAGTGGGGATGTTCGATCTCTCCGGCCTGGCTAAAACTTTCTTTCTCAGCGGATGTTTCACCGCCCAGCACGCCGGGGATCAGCCGCGTTACAGCGTCGGCCACGATCATAGCCGGTAGTTCGCCGCCGGTCAGTACGTAGTCGCCGATTGAAATCTGTTTATCAACGACAGTTGTAACGCGTTCGTCATAGCCTTCGTAGCGACCGCAGATAATAATCAGCCCGGCTTCAGTTGCCGCGAACTCTCGGGCCATTTCCTGACTGAACAGTTCGCCGCGGGGTGTCATCAGCAACACTGTGGCGTCAGGGTCGATCTTTTTGGCTTGTTCTACTGCTTCGAATAGTGGTTCCGGCCTTAGTACCATGCCATCACCGCCGCCGTAAGGTGTATCGTCAACTTGCTTGCGTGGGCCAATGCCGTAGTCGCGCAGATTGACTAGTTTATATTCGACCAGCTTTTCCTTCTGGGCTTTCCAAAGCATGGAGGAATTCAGCACGCCCTCAAACATCTCCGGAAACAGAGTGATAATTTGTATGGTCATGGGTTTATAGGTGCGTTGGAAACAGACCAAGCCCGGGCTAAGTCTTCGGAAGTTAAAACAGGCGGATAGAATTTTTTTATTTCGGCCATTGTTGCTTGATGTAAGGTCTCATCATCTGAAGCCACACAATCTTCTAGCACTACAACATGCAAGTTGGGCTCATTGTCATAAAGGTCCTGAAGCGTCCGCGCTACACAGCGCTGGGTTTTTAATCCCGTTATAAATAAAGTGCCTATCCCTTCGTTCCTTATTATGTCATTTAGGGATGTATTAACATAAGCAGACACTCTGTCTTTTTCAAGAATAATGTCATCGGCTGCAGGGGCCACAAAGAATTCAGCGCCAGACGTACCTTTTATACAGGCAACACTGCCTTCGCGATCGTTATCCTCAAACCACAAAAATCTGTCCCGGCCTGCTTCCGTTCGCAGTTCTGGGTCTTCATATGTCTTAGTGCGAATCACGGGTCGGCCGATAGAGTGGAACAATCCCGCCATTCGTTCAATGGCTGGCAATACTGCTCTCATCGGCTCTACGTTTTGATGCCATAGAGCATCAGATTTACCGTCGGGAGCTAAAAAATCGTTCTGTAGGTCTATGACTATCAGGCCCGCTTTTGTTGGATCCAAAATTTCTTTTAGACGCTGCTCCTTAAGGGCTTCTAAGTTAGGGTTTGGGGTATCCTTCGCCGGCGACATGCTACTCATGGTTTAATGATAGCAAAACTAGAGATCGAGGTCGTCGAGGTCGGCCAGCTCAGCGCGAGTACGCTCGGCCAGAGTCTGACGGCCTGATTCGTGGTCAGAGGAGTCGTCATTTGTGGCACGGCCAACATCTTCCGGCTCGCCCTCTTCGGAAACTTCCGCAGGAGTTTCAGCTGGGGCTTCTTCCTCGGCTGGAGTTTCTTCCTCGACCGGAGCCTCAGCTTCGGTTTCGGGCTCGTCGGCAACAGTCTGATCATCTACGGGCGCATCGTCCGAAATAGGTTGGTCCGCTACCGCTTGCGATTCGTCGTCCCGGTGGCGCGGTGGCGGAAAACCATTGTCAATAATTTTCAGGTTGTAGCGGGCGTCATTCTTGGTACCAAGGGCGCGAAGCAAGGTGCGTAAACTCTGGGCTGTCGCGCCACGCTTACCTATAACCCGGCCAAGATCCTCGGGGTCAACCGTCAGTTCCAGTAAAACGCCTTTTTCGTCAATCCGGCGCTCGAGCTTAACAGCGTCGGGTTTGCCGACGAGCGATTTCACGATGTATTCAATAAATTGTTGGTCAATAGTCGCTGGCATCTTGAAGGTCTCCTTAGTCTTTAGGTTCGGTATATATTATATATAGCTTCGCGCCATGAAACACTCTATTTTTTAACGGACTGGCGTTTCTTGGGCTCGTCATATAATTATCGCTAAACGCTCAAATTATCAAGTTCGTCTAGGCCGCGTCTGTCGGGGGCTGGTCGGTCTCTGGTGTTTCGGGCTCAGCTGGAGCAGCTGGCTCTTCTGGAGTTTGCGTTTCGGCCGGTGCTTCAGCTTCAACAGGTTCCGCAGCTGGTTCCGCGTCTGGCGCTGGAGTTGCTTCCGTTGCTACCGGCGCCTCTTCCGCCACCGGTGCTTCTTCGCTTGCTTCCGCGGCGGCTGGCTCAGCCGGAGCCACTGGCGCAGGTTCGCCCGCGGGGCGCGTACTGCGGCGCTTTTCAGGATGACGAACTGCTCGCTTTTTTGGAGGATCTAATTGAACCCAATTTGGCAGTTTTATGCCTTCAGCTTTCATAAGTTTGGCAACCCGGTCGGATGGTTGGGCGCCATTGGATAAGTAACGTTCCGCGACTTCTTTATCGAGATTTACAGTCTTAGCGTGCGGATCATAGCTGCCAAGGTAGGCCACAACTTTGCCGCGTTTTGGGTGAAAACGGCTGTCTTGAACGACCACCCGATACTGGGCGTGGCCTGACCGTCCGGTTCGCTTGAGTCTAATCGCTAGCATGTCTTCGCTATTTTACAGATAACAACCCCTTTCGTCAAGGTGTTAGCTATCTGTAATCCTTCAAGGCTGCCTGAGCAGCAGCTACCTGAGCGGCTTGCTTGCTGGGGCCTGTGCCCTCGCCTTTTAACTGATCATCTACAAATACACCGACCACAAACTTTTTATCATGATCCGGGCCTTCCTCTAGTATCACTTTGTAGATAGGTGTTGAGCCGCCCTGGCTTTGGACAACTTCCTGTAGGCGTGATTTGGGATCCATCCAGGTACCGGTTTTCAAAATATCCTCAAAAGTCGGTAACAGCGTCTTGGTGATAAATTCTTTGGCGCCCTCATAGCCTTTTTCGAGGTAAATCGCACCGATCAAAGCTTCATAGCAGTTGGCTAGGATCTGCTGGCGGGCCCGTTCTGAACCGCGTTTTTCACCGCGCGACAATCGGAGCAAAGTTTCTAGTCCCTCCCGAGAAGCGGCGGCACTGATACTTTCAGTACGCACCAAAGCACTGCGCCAGTTGGTCAGTATCCCCTCTGGTTCTTTGTAGTTGTTGTACAAGTACTCCGTGACAACCAGCTCCAACACAGCATCGCCCAAAAATTCTAAGCGTTCATTGTGCTCAGCGGCGGTCTTTTTGTGCTCGTTCAAATAAGAACGATGGGTAAAGGCCGTAACCAGTAGGTCCATATCAGCGAAACCGCCCAGATGGTCGTTGGCAAAAACTTGGTATTTAGTTGTGTCCATAAATTTAGTAGTTACTCCTGATATTATGCACCGAGAGCCCGAATTCTATTAAGGCCTAGCAATATTAACTTACCAATGTCATCATATTCAATCTTTTCCAAGGCCTCGTTGGCCGGTAGCCAGCCCAAAGAGGTCATCCATTTTTCCTTGCGAATTTGATCCGTCTGGCCTAAGCCTTGTACCAGGTAGATCTCCGTGGTCATCAGCACCAGGCTGGTGCCGCGGCGGTATCGAAAGTTGATTTTGCCCAGCCAGTTTAGAACCTTCATCCGTTGCAAACCAGTCTCTTCGCGAATTTCGCGCTCCGCGGTTACTCGGGCAGTCTCGCCTTCTTCGATGTGTCCCTTGGGAATTGTCCAGCGGCCTTTGGAATCTTGAATCAACAAAATTTCGATCTGCTTCGGATCCTTGGCGCTGCGCCTAAAAACGATGCCGCCAGCAGTAGGTTCGCGAACCACTTCGTTGATCGATGGCCGACGGACAAGTTTTTTAAAGCCGGCGAGTGGCCGAGGTCGTTTCATCTTCATACCTGCTTATTCCTTAACAGTTTTCTTAGCAGCCGGCTTCTTCTTGGTCTTCTTGGCCAACTCTTCGATCTGACGCAGCACGCTGCCGAGCACGCCATTAATAAATTTAGAGGAGTTCTCGCCGCCAAAGCCTTTGGCCAACTCCACCGCTTCGTTGATTACGACTTTGGGAGGTACATCCTTTTCACGGGTTAGCTCATAGGTGCCGATGCGTAAAATCACACGGTCCATTCGGGCAATTTGCTCAATCGGCCATTCTGGAGCCAGCGGTCGAATAATGTCGTCCAGCTCGGCCTGGGTCTGGTTGATGCCAGCAACGAGCTGCTCGATAAAAGCTTTGTCATCAATTGTGTCTTCATAGCGGCTGATGTTCCGAGCTAGCGCTTCGGATAACGAAAAGCTTTCATCGCCGCACTCACGCCGAAAATCCTGCTCGTATAACGTTTGCAAGGCTACTATGCGACCGAGGTGACGATTGCTTGCCATAATTTAAAGATCCTTTTTTAACGTCAGCTACGAGATTTATTTCGTGGTGATCTTGCCGATTCTTTTGGTGCCGACTCTAACTTTAACCGGGCTAGTGGCATTGACTCGCCTAGCCAGTTTCAAGACCAGGTGGCTGCGACGCATACCGGTTCGTCGAGGACTGGTTCGCTTTTTTGGTTTTCCCACTTAAATTACTCCTTAAGTATCTAGAGTTATATCTTGTAGCTTGAACTAATTCTACCAAAAATAAACCATTATCACCAGTTTATTGATAAAATAAGCATGTAATTATATAATATGATTTATGCCTGGCCAGGATTTTATGATGGAGCCACGCGATCGGTGGCCTAAGACAGAAAAATCTATCGGCCTAATCGCTAATGCTATAGGTTCAACTCTTATGATGACTGAGATAGTTCTTTTTGAATATTTGCCAGAGAAACTTGCCAGGGCCCTCGATAATACTAAAAAACTAGGCTGACTAACCGACCGGGCACGTAGATAATTTTTTTAACTTCCTTGCCGACCAAATATTCTTCAGCGGCTTCTTTAGCCTCGCCGATAATCTCTTCTTTGGAGGAGTCGGCAGAAACCGTTACCTCGGCCCTGACCTTGCCGTTGATTTGAACGGCCAGAGTTATTTGGTCCTCAACGACTAGTTTCTCGTCCCAGATCGGCCACTTAGCGACATGGACCGATTCCTCGTGGCCGAATTCGTGCCACAGTTCTTCTGAGAAGTGCGGGGCAAACGGTGCCAAAAGCAAAATTAAGGTTTCCAAAGAACTACGTAGGGCTGGCGTCTGCACAAGTTCTTTATCGGCTTTCAGCTTATAAAGTTCGTTAGTAAGGCTCATCATCGAAGCGATAGCCGTGTTGAAATTTAACTTTTCTAAATCTTGAGTAACTTTTTTGGAGGTTCGATTAGTTGCCGCAGCCATCGCCGTTTCATCTACATGACTTACGGACCCGGGTTTAGCCTCCAGGAATTCTCCGGCGAGCGTCCAAACACGGTCCAAAAAGCGCCTAGTTCCAGCAATGCCGCCCAAGCTATACGGACCTCCCTGGTCGTAGGGACCCATGAACATCAGATAGAGACGCAGGCTGTCGGCGCCGTAACTAGTGACCTGCTCGTCGGGGTTGACCACGTTGCCACGCCGCTTGCTCATCTTTAAGCCGTCTGGGCCCAAGATGATACCCTGGTTGGTCAACTTCTTAAATGGCTCCTCAAAACCTAGCCCGTGTTCATCGTGCAGAAACTTTGTAATGAAGCGGGCGTACATAAGGTGCAGGATAGCGTGTTCGATACCGCCGATATAGTGATCCACTGGCAGCCATTTGTTCACCAGCTCTGGGTCAAAGGCCGCTTTGTCATCATGGCTGTCTAGGTAGCGGATAAAATACCAGCTGGAATCAACGAAGGTATCCATGGTGTCGGTCTCGCGCTTGGCCGGGCCGTTACATTTTGGGCACTTCGTATTGACAAAGTCTGCTCGGTCTTGAAGCGGCGAGCGGCCAGACAGCTCGAACTCGACATCCTCCGGCAGAACTACCGGCAGATCTTTTTCTGGAACCGACACGGTACCGCATTTATCACAGTAGATTATCGGGATTGGCGTGCCCCAGTAGCGCTGGCGGCCAATCGACCAGTCGCGCAGTCGGTAGTGAGTTTGCTCCTCGCCAAATTCTTTTGTGATTTTCTCCCGCGCCTCCGCCGAAGCCAGCCCGTCATACTTGCCAGAGCTAATAAGAACCCCTTCCCCCTCGTAGGTCTTGGGCTGATAAATGCGGCCGGCTTGATAATCAGCCGCTGCCGCCTCGGCCCGATTACACATTTCCAGCCAGTGTTCTACGCCACCGCCAAGCCTAATAACGCCAGCCCTGATTTTATCCATAGACTGCCATTCCGGGCGGAATTTTTCGTGGGTTTCGGGCTTAGCTTTGCCAGCTTTATCACCGTCGACGATCGCTAAGTAACCCTGACCAAAAGATAGCCTGTTAATCTTTTTTAAATCATTGAAGTAGTGAGAATACACCGGCTCCCCAAGCGGCACCAAAGTCCGGATATCTTTTATGCCTGTTTCCTCGAGCAATTCTCGGCGGGCGCAGTCTTCCATACTCTCGTCGCCGTCGCGGCCACCACCTACTAATCCAGTGCCTTTAGTCCAGCCGCTAAGCCCTAGATACAAACCAGTTTTTGGATTATAGGGGATGACGACTGCGCCTTCGACATATTGTTCGTCCGGTAAAGACTCCCCAAAATCTTGAACAATAACAGTAGTGATTGGCAGGTCGAATTTCTTAGCAAATTCATGGTCACGTTCATCGTGGGCTGGAACGGCCATAATTGCGCCTGTGCCGTAGTCCGTTAATACATAGTCTGCGATCCAGACCGGGATCTTTTCTTTGGTAGCCGGATTTATAGCGTAAGCCCCAGTAAATGAACCAGTCTTGTGTTTCTGGCCTTCTTTACGTTCCAGCTCGGTTTTGCGGCCAGTTTCTTCAATATATTTTTCCACCCTTGGGCGGCACTCATCAGAAGTTATCTTAGAAATCAGCGGGTGCTCTGGCGCCAATACCAAATAAGTTGCGCCGAAAATTGTGTCCGGCCGGGTTGTAAAGACCTGGATTTTTTCTTTTGAGCCATCAACAGCAAAATCAATCAGAGCCCCCTGGCTTTTACCGATCCAGTTAGTCTGCATAGTTTTGACTTTTTCGGGCCAATCTACTGTTTCCAGATCGTCCAGCAGCCTATCGGCATAGTCCGTAATTTTGAAATACCAAGCTTCCATTTCTTTTTGAATAACCGGCGTGCCACAGCGCTCACAGACGTTGTTTTCGCCGACCACCTGCTCATTGGCCAGGACGGTCTTGTCCTTTGGGCACCAATTGACTACTTCCTTGGCACGGTAAGCTAAGCCTTTTTCATAAAGCTTCAAAAACAGCCACTGGTTCCACGTGTAAAATTTCGGATCGCAAGTTGCCAAGCTGTGGCTCCAGTCGTAACTTGCGCCTATCTGCTCTATCTGCTTGGTCATGGTAGCGATATTTTGGTGCGTCCACTTGGCTGGCTGAACTCCTCGCTGGATAGCCGCGTTTTCGGCAGGCAGGCCAAAAGCATCAAAGCCGATGGTTGTTAAAACATTACTGCCGAGCATTCGCCGCCAGCGAGCCACCGTGTCGGTCGGAGCAAAGTTGTACCAATGGCCGATGTGTAGATCACCCGATGGATAAGGCAGCATCGGAATTACATAAAACTTGTCGGCCGTCCGGCTCATATCCGTTTTATAAAGACCGGTTTCCTTCCAAACAGCCTGCCACTTAGGCTCGATTTCCTTTGGATTATAACGACGCATACTAGGATTAGTTTAGCTCATCTATGTTGAATCAGTGAACAGCTAGGCTTGTTTGAGAACCAGCGTACCGAGATCGATGTTTATCCGTTTTGCCCTTTCGGCTGCCATTTCGATGACTCGCCGTTGTTGATCGTCTGTCATCGGACTGCGCTTTTTAATGCGCGAAAACTCTCTATCGTTCTGCTTAACACCAGATTTAAAGGCTTCCTCAAAGCCGCCAGCAAAGGCCAATCTAACAACAACGCCCATTTTTTGTATCTGTTGTTGCTGCTTGAGTAAGCTGGCGTAGTTGGGATCGATTGCGCTCAGGCGCTCAGTACCTTTTGAGGTCTTAACAAGAGGGTCAATAAACCGATTCTTCAGTGGGCTCAGTCGATATGTAATGCCCTCTTCCTCTAGATCGAGAGTTGGCAACTTCAGCTGAGACTGGCCCGCGGTATCTTTTTTCGACATCTCCACAACCACTTCAACTTGTGATGACGGTGGGCCAAATTCTACACGGCGAGGGCTTAGATACTCCGAAGGGTAGTCCCTTGCTTTGTCATCTAAAAGGAAGACCGTGTACTCACCAAGTTTATAGTCAATATATCGCTGGCGCTCCTGCATGGCCACAGGATATAGAGTATTACGAATAGCGAAGGTGAAATCATCGGATTTCCCAGGTCCGGTTTCTAAGGCATCGATGATGTCTTGGTCCACACCCATCAGGTAGTTCTCCGGCCTGCGCGTTTCGTTTTTATCAATTTCGCCCATCCAATCAATGCGCCTCTGGGTTATAGCCCTTTGGGTAGCATGAATAAGTAGGTGGAGTTGTACTCGATTAATCGGATCGTTCCAATGCTCGGTGGACAACAACAGATAACCTTTGGCGAAAAGACGAGCAATCTTTTCATCTATGAAGACTACATCCCCGTTATCGTCTATATCGAAATTGTCGAGCGAACAAAGCTGACGAACGGTCTCTCGTATCTCTGGACGGGCCTCTTCATGGTCAAACCACAGTAACATTTCAGCCACGGCATACTGAAGGCGGTCGACATTCACGTCTGGGTGGTGACTGTTTATCCACCTTGGAATTTCGACACCTGGAACCATGACCGCGTTGTTGACGGAAATTCCGTATTTTTCAAGAACCGCTAGTGTTCCACCCAGCTCAGCGGTGCGTGGCCACATACTTTCATGGTAGTTTTCCGGACCGCCCCACTTTTGAATAGCCTGTTCGCTGGCGTGCGAGAAAGCCATATGCGACTGATCGTCACCATCAGCTGCCAGATGAAAAGCAACCCTCTGCTCGACGGATGCTTTGATCCTATCGGCAACTCTCTCGACTATCTGGTAGATGCCGATAATGTGCGCCTCGCGAACCATACCAGCAGTGTTCGGGATGGTGGCGATTTCATGACTTTTGCAGAGCTGGGAAACGCCGCCGGCCCTATACATGTTGGGCGTAGTTAGCAGTTCATAGCCTAGCCCACCGTTGATAACGAAGTTACCCAGCATAGGGTCCTCGACCATCACGAACTTCCCTGCCTCATCAACAGTTAGGCGCTGGAGATTATGTGCAGTGCTGTAGTGCGTGATATTAGGATCGCTATTTACAGGCAGTCCATACTCTATACCCATTGTCAAAATGATAATCTGCTAGAGGGGTTGATGCAAGCATGAGCGCTTCTAAAAGACACCTGTTTTAACAGAGAGCGAGTTGTTATACTTCTAGCATAGAATTATGAGTAAAACCGTATCGGTCGTGGTGCCGATTTTTAATGAAGCGGGTGGTTTGGGCAGCTTCCACTCATCACTTGTCAAAACGTTGCAGAGTACTGATCTTGATTACGAGATAATCTACTGCGACGATGGCAGTAGTGACGACAGCACTGAAATAATCCAAGGCCTTTGTGCCAAAGACCGGCATATTAAACTCGTCAAACTTTCGCGTAATTTTGGCAAAGAGTTAGCTATCACGGCCGGCCTGCACGCCGCTAAGGGCGATTGTGTTATTACCATCGACGGCGATGGCCAGCATCCAGTAGAGCTCATTCCGCAGTTTATTGAGCACTGGCAAGCTGGCAGTAAAGTTGTGGTAGGAGCGCGTAAGGCCTACCTGCGCGAGGGCTTTGTGAAGCGTTACGGCTCACGAATTTTTTACAAGCTTTTTAATAGCCTAGGCGGTATTAAGCTTGACCCCCGAGCAACGGATTTTAGGCTGATCGACCGGACTGTCCAGCAAAAATTTAAGCACCTGACTGAGCGCAACCGCATCACTCGCGGTTTGATTGATTGGCTTGGCTACAAACAGGATTACGTCGAATTTGATACCAGGGCTCGCTCTTCCGGCTCGGCTCGGTACTCATTCGGGAAACTATTCCAGCTGGCTTTAGACAGTATGGTATCGATGAGTCTGTCGCCTCTGCGTTTGGCGGCTTATGCCGGCGCCTTTATTTTACCCTTATCGATTCTTGTAGGGTTCTTCATGGTAGTTAATCTGGTGCTTGGCGATCCGGCGCACCTGCATGCCACGGGCAGCGCTTACGTCATGGTACTTTTGCTATTTTTGGTAGGCATCTTGCTGGTCAGCCAGGGCATTATCGGCCTATACCTGTCACACATCCACACCGAGACTCAAAACCGACCGCTATACGTGATAGATAGCGAGCAATCGGTAGGCTTGGATGAAGGATAAAATTAGAGAGTTACTCAAGCGGCCAGGCGGGCGATACGTGGTTGTCGGCGGTAGCGTTTATATCCTGGAGCTAGTAGTAATATTTGTTGCCCAAGCTTTTGGCGCCAGCGCAGTGCTAGCGGTCGGCCTGAGCTTCTGGATCGGGCTACTTGTTTCGTTTGTTCTACAAAAGTCAGTGACCTTTGGCGATCGCCGCCTACAGCACAAAGTTCTACTGCCACAGTTCTTTGCTTTTAGCCTATTGGTACTCTTCAACTTCGGTTTTACGCTATTAGTAGCCAAGCTTCTGATCCATACTGTCCCGGCCGTAGTATCAAGGACGCTCGCCCTCGGGATTACTGTAATTTGGAATTTCTACCTTTATAAGACACGGATTTTTAAGAGCAACTCCAACGTTGTATACTGAGCGGTAATAGGCTCTCAATTTAATGGATACCCAAAATATAGAGAAAACCGGTTCCGCGGCTAGATTAAAGCGGCAAGAAAAAAAGGCAGGCTTTCTGGCTAAGCTCCGGCTAGTGGGTCTAGCTTTTAAAAATACAAAGCGAGGGAAGGCTGGCGGTTTAGGCATATTACTGCGTCGAGGTTCATCCATCATAAAATCGCCGCGTTTCCCATTACGCTACGCTATTTTTTCGGTCATAGTCTTGGTCGCCACAACGCTGGTATGGGCTATTTTAGGTGCCAGTTTGCAGAGCACAAACGCTGACCAGCTAATCAATTCCTACTTGTTTAACAGCCCCTCAGTCTTCCATCAGGCAGTTTTTCCTGCGTCACACAGTCAGCTGATTAAGTGGCCGCTATTTTATTTAATTAATCTTTTTGGGGCCACAGCCGTGACAATCGCCATTTTCACAGTTGCGATTACACTCATCACTGTTGGCATATTAGCATTACTTTTATACAGAATTGAGCGACGGCCTCTGGTTTTTGGCACCCTTATTTTAGCTCTGGCGTCCACTTTGCTCTTAGTTCCGGCCCAGCCTTACGCCGGCGCAATCCTGCCAGTCAATATGGCTATGCTGGCCACCCGTAATTTGGAATATGTTTTGTACATAACCTCTCTGGTGTTATTCTTCCGCACGTCAAGTCTACGCAGCCCTCGATTTTGGCTGGCCGTTGGGCTGATGTCTCTACTGATCGCCAGCGATAAGTTATTCTTAGCCCTTGGTTTGGGCGGGGCGTTGCTGGCGTTAATTTTCTACGCATTGTCCGGTGGCTGGAAACTAGTCAGTCTGTCTTCACGGTGGCTAGTGGGCACTATCGTAGGAGGAGGATTGGCGATAATCCTACTCAGAGTAATAAATAGTTCGGGTCTGACCCACATATCTTCGAAGGCAGTAACCGGGCCATACACCCTCATAACCACCGTTCATAATGCGATTTTGGGGCTGATTTACGGCGTAGGCGCACTGTTCACAAATTTTGGTGCTAATCCAGCCTATGACGCTACTATTTTGCGTAACATCCCCCATACCGCCGCTTCCCGTTTATTCGGGATTGGCGGTCCAGCTTTTCTAGTTAATATTGTCATCCTTGTGGCGGGCGCTTGGGCAACCTGGACAGTGGTCTCTCGCAGTTGGAAGCATCATAAAAAAAATGCTGAGGATCTAGACAGCGCCTCCAAACTATCTATAATGTTGGCCTGGTCAAGCTTAGCGGCTTTGATCTTATTCGTGGCCTCTGATCACTACTACGCGGTTGATGCGCGCTATTTAACAATTGCTCTGTTCGGGGCCTTTATCTCATTGGCGACCTTTAGCCGTGGCCGTACTTGGTCAGCCATTAAGCTTCTGCTTGTTGGTGTGGCCCTCAGCTTTGGACTAATATTTGCCGTGCTGGGGTGCATTAGTTCATATCATGCTCAAGAGAAAGCTCAGGCTACAATACGTGCCCGAAACTCGTTGGTGGCTGGGATTTTACTCCGTCACCACGTGGATGTTTTAGTAGGCGATTATTGGCGGGTTATACCGACCAAAGAAGCATCCAGTAATAAGCTAAACGTTCTGCCGTTGGCCAGTTGCCAGAGCCCCAGAGATATACTAAGTAGCAGCCACTGGCAGCTCAATTTGGAGAAACACAGCTTCGCATATCTTCTATCGCTAGACCAGTCAGCAACCGACTATCCAAGCTGTACGCTCGACCAGGTAACGAAAGCTTATGGCCGCCCAAATACCAGCGTCATTGTTGCTGGTAGCCAGGACCGACCTAAAGAAGTTTTACTGTTCTATGACAGCGGCGCGAACAACAGCTCGCCAAAAATTACCCTTAAAACACCAAGCACAATTTTGCCAATTCCTCTTAGTGATCTTCCCTACACAGCCTGCCCCAGTGGCCGGCCCATCATGAATATTGTTGCCCACCAGGATGATGACTTACTATTCATGAATCCCGACACACTCAGTGACATAAAAGCCGGCAACTGTATTCGAACGGTATATGTCACTGCAGGTGATGCAGGCTCTGGACAGTTTTATTATTTAAGCCGGGAACAGGGTTCGGAAGCGGCCTATTCAGAGATGCTGGGCAGCAAAGAGCTCTGGGTACAGCGGATTGTCCAGCTGCCCGACCACGAATACGTCATGGTCGCCCACCCTCGGTCTAATTATCAAGTCTCGCTGATTTTTATGCGTCTACCGGATGGCAACCTGAGAGGCCAAGGCTTCTCCTGGACTAACTATCAAAGCCTTGCGCGACTGAGCTCAGGGTTGATCAGTTCCATCGAATCCGTAGACGACCAATCATCTTACAGCTCTTCCCAGCTGGTGTCATCCTTATCGTCATTAATGCACGTTTTCCAGGTAGGAGAGGTTCGAACCCAAGCAAATTTTGTCAGCGAGACTTACCCGGACCATAGTGACCATATGACAGTCGGCAGCTTTACCAAAAAAGCTTTTACCCAATATCTAAACCAGCAGTTCGAAGGGCAACCGCTTGCTACTCTGAAGTTTTACATTGGCTATCCTATCCGTTCGATGCCGGCAAATGTGTCAGGCCAACTACTGGCCGAGAAAGAGGCCGCCTGGTTTGCTTATGCACAGTTTGAAAAGGGGCAATGTTCGACCGATGCTGCGTGCGCCAAGTTAGGGACTTACGGTTCGTATTTAAGACGCCAATATCAGAACTCGTACTAGCCTAACTATTTTAGTGATGACAAGGTTGCAGCAGGATACATAAGTACGCTACTGCCGTCGTTTGTTTTACCAATCGATATCGGGCTGCCAAGTTGGCTAATAATCATTTGCTCCGTGCAAACACTGGGTGCGTTTTTTATTGAAGTTCCGTCCAGTATAAGAGGAACTGGCGCTTCGCTCCGCGGCAAAGAGCTGCTGGGCACAGAACGGGCAGTTTGTAATTTCGGCTCGGCGCAAGCCAAAGCCACAAAATGCGTCCGAGGCGCGTACTTGTAATAGGAAACTGGCAGAGCGCTGTCCATGCTGGCGTAAGCTAAGTTATCCTGCTGCTGATTGACATAACTAGCGATGCTTTTTAAGTGAGCGTCTGCTGGAAACCCTGTGTCCCAATTATTTGCTAACGCCCGCCCAACCGCCGCCGCGTTTAGACATATCACCAGCGCCAGGCCGGCCGGTATCAAATAGCCTCCGCGGAAATATTTTGCGGAGACGGAAACTGCCAGCGCGGTAATTGGGACTAGTAAAATCAGGTAACGGGCGGTGCCAGGCTGGGCTGCTTGGCCGCTGATGACATAGACTGCCTCGTTGCAAAGATAATAGACCGCCACGAAGACCGCCAAACGACGGGGGATCAAGCGCCGAAGACCAGCCCAGACGAATGCTGCCGCTGCTCCTCCTATAAAAATTAGGTTTAGCGCTTCGCGCCACCAGCTGACACTGCTACCGCCACTGAATATCGTGAGCGTTGTTTTAGCTGCAGTAGCCACGGAATGTATCATGCTCGATAGCGATTGGTGTACCAAAAAACTACCGCCGGACGTAAAATCGATTTTTAGTAGCCGCGATGCCAGCCAGAATATTATTTGCGAGCCGGCGAGTCCTGCCGCGATTATCAAGGCTAGATATCCGCTCCGACGCCAGGTCTTTTTGTTAGCAAAAAGAAACGCGTAGATTAATAATGGCAACGCGGCCATGTATATCTGTAAGCTGTCGTCAAAGAATAAAATAGACGCGAACAGCGCCGTACCAATTGCCAAAGTTCGGTTCGGAGATCGCAAGTATCGCAGGCCGAGATAGATCAGATACATCCCAGCAACAACCTCTAAGTTGCGAGAGTTCGCATATTGGCTCCAGAACACAAAACCGGAAATTGAAGCCAACCATAAAATAGTTAGCCCCAGATACCTATCCGCCTTCACGCCGAATTCCTTAAGAATTCTGGCCAGCACTTTAAAGAGCAAAAAGAATGTCGCTAGGTTTATCAACAATGTCACGAGGATAAGTTTGAGCCGGGGCGATCCTGGCAACAGATCGGCGGGAATGTACAAAAATAAAAGTTTAAAAATATAGTTAGTGGTTCCTAAGCTAATATGCCCCAGGCTGCCATGGATCCAGGAGCGCGCGACCAGCTGCTGGGTCACCAGGTCAAAGGTTGACGAGGTAGTAAAAAAGCGCAAAAGCGTCCAGGCGCTCACAATTAGGAAACCCGCCGAATAAAACAAAACTTGCGGATGCAGGCACAGTTTCTCTCTCAGAGAAGCAAGCAAACGACTCAGTTTCATGCCCGGTTAAACGCCCGGTGTTTTACTTTCAGCCACTGGCGCGATTGCCGGACCAGCCTCGAGCCGTCAAGAGCATTAGCCAGCAGCTGCTTGATGGCTTCCTCCGCGAAAACGCCATTCTGCGAACCTTTGGCCAAAATCAAAGCACTGGGTTTAAGCATAGTTCTAACGTACTCGCCAGCGTCGTAGGGGCTGTCGAAGGTCTTAACTGTGCAGCCTTTAGCCGAAGCAGCCGGCGCCAGGAATTTGTTAGCATCCGGGCCGATCGTCACTACCAGGTCAAGCTGGGCAGGATCGCACAGGTCGCCGATCTCCTTGTGCATAGATTCCGAATATTTTCCAAGCTCGCTCATACTCCCCAAAATGGCGATCTTCTGCGGGGCATTTAATCGATAGAGCGTTTTTAGAGCGGCTTTCATGGCTTCTGGGCTGGCGTTATAGGTATCGTCTATAATTGTCGAGTCATTGACGCCGTTAAGAACTTGCAAGCGGCCAGGTGCCGGCGTTATATCGTTAAGGCCTGCTTGGATCTCGCTATCTTCCATACCTATTTTCTTGGCTACGGCTACAGCAGCCAAGACCGCGTAAAGCAATGGCTCAGCAATGGCTTCATGCTGAGCCGAAAAAATCTTTCCTCCATTAGCCTCGATATCGAAATTGCAGCCAGCGACATCGAAGCTTAGATTAGCAAGCCGATAATCGGCGGCCTGATCTATGGCATAGGTTAAATAATTGCCGCCTTCCGTGTACTGCGGCGGACACATGTCCTTATTGATTAGAGTAAGTGCTGCCAGATTAGCAATCTGCAACTCTTCTTTCGCTACCGCGTCTAAGTCTTCAAAGTTTTGCATGTGCTCCGGTGCTATCGCCGTCAACACGCCAATCTCGACTTGGTTCAAATATTTTTTAAACTGGACTAGCTGACCCGGGACATCACTGCCCAGTTCTAAAACCACAATGTCATAGGGGTACTTTTTCAGCAGCCGCAGTTCGTTACTTATAAACACCGCTAGCCACGCCAATGGGTTGAACAAGCTTGGCATTTTTTGGCCAAAAAAAATCAGCGGCACGCTAACTGGGTCGTTATAATTGCCATTTTGATATTGCACACGGTAGCGGCGGCTCAGAACCTTAGAAATAGCCAGCTTCGTACTGGTTTTGCCAACGCTGCCAGCAACGGCCACAATCTTATAGCCATCTTTCTTTTGGAGCCGTCGGACTTGCCAACCAAGAACGGTAACGACTATAGCTCGAGCGAGCCTTTTCATAGCCCTTAGTATATCAAGGGTTATCGATTTTACTTCGACCGATGGATACCTTTAGCGGCAGCGCCAGGACCCTTGTTAGAATTGCTTAAGGTAGTTCGTACTAAAAGCGGTGGTTAATTTTTGTTGGTTTTCCCATCGCTCTTCAGCTAATTCTACCAGCTTGGTCACGAGCTCGACATTTGATATCCCGGCCTTAGCCCAATTGTGGGCATAAAGTCCACCAGGCAAAGGGTTGACTTCGTTAAAATAGACTTCCTCTGCCTTAGAGTCAATCAGCATATCTACCCGAGCGATACCGCTACATCCAATGGCTCGATAAACATCTAGGCCTACTTTTTCGGCCTTAACATACAAGTCTTTAGGCAGACCAGCTGGGATCTGGCTGTAGCCTTGCGAGCCTTTAGCGCTGCCCTTGCCCTTTTTACCGCCCTGCATATATTTGGTGTCAAAGTCGAAGAAATCTTCGGGCTTAGTCAGCGGCTGTTCCAGCAAAGCCGGTGTCGGCTTGTCGTTGCCGATTATCGGCAGGGTAACCTCAATTAAATCTGGCACTGCCTCCTCGACGATTACCTTGTCATCGTAGTGGACGGCAACTTCCAGCGCGTTTTCTAGCTCTTGATCGTTTTTGACTTTAGATATTCCAACACTTGAGCCAAGATGGGCCGGCTTTACAAATAGCGGGTATTCCAAAGTCTTGACGGAATCCATAGCCTTCTTGCGATCGCCAACAAAGTCGGCGGCGGTCAGCCACACCCACTTGTTGGTTGGAATGTGGTTGGCCTGAGCCACCTGTTTAGCCAGGACTTTATCCATGGCAATAACACTGGCCGCGAAACCACAACCAACGTAAGGGACATTAGCCATTTCTAGCAGGCCCATCAGTTCGCCATCTTCGCCGTGCGTCCCATGCATGGCCGGGAAAACAATATCAATCTTGCGGGCCTTGGCAGAAAACGTCCCCTGCCGAACTAGCCTCAGGCCGCCATCAAACAGCAGTTGGACTTTAGGCATTTTAGCCAAAAAACCATCGATCGCGCCAGACTGATACAGCTTAATGTCTTCAAGTTTGTCGCCTCGGTACCAGCTGCCGTCTTTGGCAATATAAATAGCTTCCACTTCGTAGTGCTTAGTCAATTCCAGGGGTTTGATGATACTGGCCAGGGCGGTCACAATTGAAACATCGTGCTCAGTCGAACGTCCGCCAAAGATTACAGCCACAGTCTTCATCGTCTCTTTATTATACTTCGCCGTTACTCATATTGATCCGGCCAGTCGTTCTGCATCATTACCAGGTCGCCGGCCGCAATGAATTTATCGAGGTTGTTATAAAAATCGAGTGGGTCGTCTTCGATTCTGGTTTCGCCCTTAAATTTAGCTTTCTCTAGGCCCTCGACGATATAGTTGGTTACGGCATGCTTCATTAAAACTACCAAATCCGGTGCTGCCTTGGCGATTGCCTCGCCCAACCGCACGTGCACGCTCTCGGTTTCTCTGCCTTGGTCAACTAGACCGGGCGTTACGTAAATCTTGCGTTTGGCTGGCAGTTTAGCCAGCAACGCCAAACCAGCTTCCATCCCGTCAATATTGCCATTGTAGGTGTCGTCAATCAGCCAGCCGCCATTCATCGGTCGGGCCTGCATACGGTGCTCAAAAGGCATGATCGATGACACGCCTTCCTGGATTTGCTTCTCACTCAGACCAGCTTTGTCAGCCATATAAATTGCCAGCACTAGCGGCCCAATTAAATGTTCGCCAACTAGATTCGACTTGATCGCCAGTTCGCGTTTGCCTTTTTTCATCTTGAAACTAAGGCCTTCAATCTTTACATCCACATCACTAACTTTCCAGTCGCGTATTTTCTTAGAACCATAAGTTATGAATGACTTATGAATGAACGGCTCAGATTCTTTGCTGTCTTCATTAACGTACATCTCGCCGCCATCCAAATAATTGGCCAGCGAAAAGATATCCTCGCCAGCGGCGGCTAAAGTTTTGTACTTATCCAAGTGCGCCGGGGCTAGGCCGGTAACAACACCAATGTTTGGATGAGTGGCCTTGGCGAAGCGGGCAATGTCGCCCGGACCGCCCTCGCCGTATTCAATAATCAGAATGTCTTCGTCGCCCTTTAGTCCTTCGGCAAATTGGGCGTGGCTGATAGCCACGTTCTCGTTGGCTGGCGTAGCAGCAACTTTTTTACCTTGGCTTAGAACCGTTAACAAGATTTCTTTCGTAGTAGTTTTGCCGTAACTGCCGGCAATAGCTATTTTAGTTGCGGAGTGGTTAGCAAAAACTTTAGCAGAGCTACGAACTTTAAACCACTGGCCCGGTTTTGTTATGAACCAACGACCCAACACCAGGGGCGCCACAATCAACTGGGCCCAGACTACTGGTGTCGATGCCAAAAATAGAGCGATTATCACCCAGCCAACGTAAGAATGGTGTATGTGCCATGCATGAAAACCTAGCCAAACTCCAAAAACAATCTGGATCAACATACCAGCGTACATAGCCCGCAGCAACATCTTCGCCGGGCGTGTGAGAACTAGTGTCCGGCGGTGCATGACCTTACCAAAATCAAAAACTCTATAAAGCCAGCTCAAGTATTTAGCCGTATCGTACTCAGTAGCTTGGAGCATATATACGACGGCTCGCGCAAACTTAGGTTTATAAACTGAAGTAACGCCTCGAAAAATCTTAGGCATTGAGGAATTCCGTGACTAGTCTGTCAACATGATTGGCCGATCCCTGATGAAGAAAATGCCCGGCCCCTTGTATCAGCTCTAGCCTGGAGCCGGCAATAGCTCGATTTAGAATACGACCGTCTTCGGGTGGAGTCTCTTTATCGTCCGTACCATAAATCAGCAACGTCGGCACGGTTATACGCTTTGCTTTGGTACGTATGTCTTCACTGATAATTCGTTTAAACGTTGGCTCCATATGGGGCAGCAGCGCTATGTCAGAACCAATGGAGGAATAGAATTTAGCTCGAAGTCTTTTCCTTGTTTGTTTTGGTAACAAAAATAATGCGAGTTTGGCGGGTTTTGTGATCGTTTTTAAGACCGGCCCGCGCAGTTTATTTTTGCCACGAATACCGGCTGAGGCGATAAGAATTAGCTTGTCGGCTTTCAGCGCTCCAGAACTTAGGCCGGCTATCGCCACAGCCCCGCCGTACGAGTGACCTACCAGAGCATAAATATTATTGACGCCAGTTTTTTCTAGCCAAGCCTTTATGAAATTGGCGTAGTCCGACAAACCCCATGCCGTTGGAGGAGCCTGCGTTCCGCCAAAGCCGGGCAAATCTAGAGCCAAGATGGTGTAGTCGTTTTTCAACTGCTCTACAAGCTTAGAAAAAGTTTTAGAAGTGTCGCCCCAACCGTGTAGAAAAACAAGAATCTTCTGGCCCCTGCCAATTTTCTGGTAGTCGGTCATCAAATCGTTAACGACTACGTTCATATCCTTAATTATATCAATTTGGCAGGGTTATTACTGCTGGGCTAGGCGCTTGCGCTTGGTGGGGTCGAGTTCGCGTTTGCGCAGGCGCAAAGACTTTGGCGTGACTTCCAAAAGTTCGTCGTTTTCCAAAAAGTCGATGCACTGTTCTAGGCTAAAGATGGTTGGCGGTGTCAACTGGACGGTGCCATCGCTACTACTACTGCGCATGTTGGTCAGGTGCTTGGCTTTGCAAACGTTGATTTCCATATCGTCATTACGGCGATTTAGCCCTACTATCTGACCAGCGTAGACTTTCTGAGCCGGCTCGACAAAAACCGTGCCGCGGGCTTCGGCGGTTTCTAGTGAATAAGGCGTGGTCAGGCCGGTTTCCCAGGCAATCAGCACGCCGTTACGCAGTTTCTGCAAAGGCGAGCCCAGCGGCTGGTAACCGTCCATCAGACTGTTCATAATCACCGTGCCTTTGGTGTTGGTAATAAGAGTGTTGCGCAGGCCCAACAGTGCTCGGGTTGGCAAGGTATAAATCAGCTTGGTCACGCCTTTGGGGCTGGCGAATTGTTCTTTCAAAACGGCCCGGCGGGCGCCCAGCTCTTGCTGGACGGTGCCGACGTGCTCAGCCGGAACTTCTACAATCAGCTCCTCTACTGGTTCTAGTTCTTTGCCGTCTTCGGTCTTGGTGACTACTTGCGGACGGCCGACTTCAAATTCGTAGCCCTCGCGGCGCAGTTCTTCTATCAGCACGCCTAGGTGCAGTTCGCCGCGGCCGGAGACGTTAAAGCCGATGCTTTCTTCCTCGACCCGCAGGCCAACGTTGGTTTCCAGCTCTTTTTTAAGGCGGTCGCCAATTTGGCGGCTGGTATTGAATTCGCCTTCGGTGCCTTTAAATGGGCTGGTGTTGGGGCCAAGATAAATCTTTAGGGTCGGCGCTTCGACCTCCATAACTGGCAAAGCTTCGGGGCTTACGTCGTCGGCCACGGTTTCGCCAATTTGGGCGCCGGCAATGCCAGTCAGCTGGACAATATCGCCGGCCACGCCGCCGCTAACCTCAACTTTGTGCGTGCCTTGGCTCATCAGAACCGCTTCGACTTTGGCCTTAGTCTGGCTACCATCTTTTTTGCAAAGCGTTACTTGGTCGCCAGTTTTAACACTGCCGCTGTTGATACGGCCAATCACGTAGCGGCCCTTAAAGCTGTCGTAAGCCAGAGCCGAGATTAACATCTGAAAAGGCTTGCTGGCGTCTACATCCGGCGCTGGAATTTGAGTGGTGATAGCTTTAAAAATTACCGAAAGATCGGCTGGCTCTTCAATACTGGCCGGCGCCTCGGCCCAGGCTTTGCCCTCGCGGCTAATGGCGTAGTAAACCGGGTAGTGCAGTTGGTCTTCGTGGACAGCCAGTTCCAAAAATAAATCGGCCAGCTCGTTTTCTACTTCTTTAATCCGCGAAGCGCCTTTATCGATTTTGTTGATAATAACTATCGGCTTCAGCCCGTTGACCAAAGCTTTGCTTAGCACGAATTTGGTCTGAGGCATCGGGCCTTCTTGGGCATCGACAATCAGCAGGCAGCCATCGGCCATATTGATGGTCCGCTCCACCTCGCCGCTAAAATCGGCGTGGCCAGGCGTATCAATGATGTTAATGCGGAAATCTTCGTGCTGGACGGCTGTAACTTTGGCGGTAATGGTAATGCCGCGTTCGCGCTCCTGGTCGCCACTGTCCATAATCAGATCCTGGCTCATCTCGGCCTGGTTGTCGCGGAAAGTGTGGCTCTGTTTTAACAGCCCATCAACAAGAGTAGTCTTGCCGTGGTCAACGTGGGCGATAATCGCTACATTGCGGATTTTAGAGGGATCTTGATTGCTCATATAAAAAGGCGCCTTTTAGCGCCAAAATTAACGTCTCTTAGGAGTTATTATAGCATAAGCTAAAAGTAATTGCTACCTTGGGCGGCAAGGTAGCGCCCACCGCCGGGCGCAGTCCTCGCTTGATGTAATCACCTGTCAAAGCGCACAACAACCTGCGGAACTCGCTTCGTTCAAACAGTCCTCGGTCAAGAAGCTGTGCTTTTGACGTGCTTGTTCAGGCTCGGCCTGCATGCCCGGACTCACATTATTCAATTATATTTTTAATGTATTCGTCAGCGATATTAATAATTTCATCAAACGTTAATATTTGTATGTTCTGCAGACCGTTGCGCAATTTTGTAAAGTCTCTTTTGAGCTTTTCATTTTCTCCGTTTTTTGTTGTTAGTTTACCCTCAGAAGAGATGATAATTATACCTCGCGGGTGATACAAATTTTCTTCGTCCATGAAGTCAGTAATCCTGCGGCGATCTGAAGGATCTTTAAAGCGTTCCTGTACAATTGCATCCAAATAATTAGCTGTCTGAACAATTGCTTTACTTACCTCGGGTGAAAAATAAAAATTTTTGTGACTAGAGTCCCAGACGAGCAGTTTTGTCAGGTGTGTTTTAATCTCAATCACATCTAGCCCATTATAGTGATTGATTCCCATAAAATCAGGATACTTTTTATCTCCGTGAGTGTCGCTCAGTTCAACTTTGGGAAAAATCTTTTTGTAAGAGAATATGAGATAAAGAAGATATCTCTCAAAATATTTTTGCCATAGAGTCTCAAGTTGTTTTACTTCACCGCAATCCATTTGTTGGATTATTGATTTTGCTCTGGCAGACTTAAGGTCCCCCCTACCAAGCAGTAGTATTTCTCTGCCTAGGCCAACAATTTCTCTTAGCCTTTCTTTAATAAAATAATCATTTATCTTTCTAATGAAGCTGTCTGACAGGACATCATGCCGCAGAAGGCGCTCAATTAAATTTTCTACGGAACTGATATCGTCTGGATTAAGGAACCTTAGGAAGTCTGCTTTCTTTTTCTTGGTGCTAAGATTAAAACGATCCACCATAAAAGCCATCTCACCTGACTCATAGTAAGTTGTCCTTTTCCTGACCGCCCTTCCATATTTTTGTGATGCTTGGCTAGCTAAATAGTTCTCCGCTGACAAACCGTAGGAATTACGCTTTTTATAAACTTGCTCCGCCTCATCCATGGAAGATTTTAGGAAATCATCGGAAAGAGTAAGCTGCGTCCCGGTGAATCTACGTATTTTGTGACCATTAATAATTTTTATAGAGGTTATTTCCCTGTTGAGAGGATTAATTATTTTTTTAAACTGAGATTCCCTGGATAGCGTGTATTTACCGTTACGCCTGAAATATAGGTATCTTTTCATGCCCACCGTCTTGGGGAAGGTGATTGTTCTATATTTTTCTCTGTCGTAGTACTGTCTCGGTTCGCCGGAATATGTAATAAAGTTTAGCCTGTAGCCGTCCCCCTCGTCGGCGATAATTATTCCCTTCGAGCATGACAAGGTTTTATTTTCCACATCATAAATAAGCCCTACCCATCCCGCCTTAAGTAGTTCACGGTGAAAATAGTTTAAAAGATTGGTCTGCCTAGGCATATTGTTACCCTCAAAATGAGTTGGCCAATCCATCAGCCAGCTCTTTTACGACTGCAAAGGCTTTACCGGCCCTATCCGGTGAAGCATCGAAAAGCCCCACCTTAAGCGGTCCCCAATTATCGCTTTTCATCTCTTGCTCAATAATGTTTAATGCTCTCTCGTCTGAGTGCTCATCCCTCCAGGAAAATGCACCTACTGGAGCCCAAGCTCCACTTGCTCTAGCTCTTAAATTGTCGGCGACTACCATACCCAATAGTACCTCCCACCTATCAAAGACAGAGTTAAAGTCTGTTTCATAAATAAGTTCATGCGGTTCATCTTTAACCAGTAGGCGGTTCAGATGATCGCTAAGGGGTGTTTTTCTATTCTCAAAACCAAGCAGCGAATTCGCCCCCGACCCTAACATTGTGCAGTTTGCCACCGCCACTAATGGCTGCTGGCCATAAGCTGCCGTTTTAGCTTTTGAGCTTAGGACGCTTCTCAAATTGTAGTAACGATTGCCTGCTAGCGAGTTAACACCTCCGGCATACATGACAAGCATCGCGGGATAGGACTGCAACTTTATCAAAAAGTCGGATCCATTGGTAAAAGGCATGGTGCCTAAGCGGTTTAGAGACATTGTCCACAGCTCCTGCTGGTCTTCCAGGCCAAAGTAGCAACCGTATGCAAATATCTTTCGCAGAGTCTCGGTTGCGATTTCTGCCTCGGCTATCCTTTTTTTAATTATGCCATCAATGCTGCCAGCTACCTGAGGATCCCAGGTAGATAAAGTTTTATAAACTTTTTCAGTTTCCTTGTACACGAGATTGTGCAACATAATCCTGTGTTTGGGATCACTCAATAGCTTCTTGATCTGTGCACTGTCAGTGTCGGCATCGCCACTTGTTGCCATAATTTAGTACCCCTTTAGTACATCTAAAAATTGCTAGATTTTGTTTTTGGAGTTTTGATTTTTGAGAGGGCTATTAAAAGTTAATGAGTCTTCTGGCACTCATAATAGCCGAGTGCCAAATAACTTGTCAATAGCATAAGAATATTGAATTATACGCTCAAGGAGAGAAATTTTGGTCTGGGGGAATTTAAGCCCCGAAATGGTCTTTAAGTTTTTTTATGTTTGGTCAGAAAATCGTAGATGAAGACGATTAGGGCTATCAACAATACTAGGTGTAGAAGCGGACTGGCAATATGAACGACTACAACGCCCAGCAGCCATAGAATTGCTAAGACAATCGCTATTGTTAAAAGCATATTATTCCCTGTTAATTGTGGCTAATTTGACAATTCCGTAAGCAACGACCGCATAAAATGCCATCGCCACCAAGGTGTAGATTTCGAAGTGGGAAACCCCATATGATGTTTTATAGCTGAACAGGCTGAAGAACGGCGATACGAAAGGGTGTGAGGTGTTGTAGATGAAATTCGCGAAGCTGTTTGTGGTATTGGCACCAGTGAGAGAAAGTACGAAACGAAATGCCAATAGAACGAGTATCACGCCAGCTATGTACCAGATCACTCTTTCCGCGACGTTTTGTTTATGCTCTTTTTGACCTTTATTATCGCTAACTTCTTTTACAGTTTGTACTGTGCTACCGTCTTGGGTTGTTGTCTGTCTAACCCTTTGTACTTCATCTGCCATAATATTCCCTCGCGTTACTTTATGAATACATATTATCAAGATTACAAGAACAAAACATGAAATTCCGCTTGCGAGCACAAGCAATTTTGTTTTTGGGCTACTTTTTCAGGGAGGAGATTTCGGCGGGGGTTAGGTCGCGCCATTGGCCGGGCTTTAGACCTTCGACCGTCAGGCTTCCATATTTTGAGCGGTGTAGTTTTTTGACACTTAGGCCGACGGCCGCCAGCATGCGTTTGACTTGGTGATTGCGGCCTTCGTGGATAGTCAGCTCTATTTTATTATCAGCTAGTTTTTGGACTTTGGCTGGCGCTGTCTTGCCATCTTCTAGATTTACGCCATTACTTAACATGTTAAGTATTTCTTCAGTTATATTCCCCTCGACTTCGGCTTCATAAACTTTGTCAATTTCGAAACTCGGATGCATCAACTTATTGGCTAGTTCCCCGTCATTAGTCAGCAGCAGCGCACCAGTGGTATTAAAGTCCAGCCTGCCCACCGGCACTACCCGCTCGTCTATCTTCACGAGGTCCGTAATTTTGACCCGATTCTCCGGGTCTTTAAGCGTGGTTATATAGCCTGCCGGCTTATTAAGCAGTATGTAGCGCAGCTTCTGGCTACCAACCCTCCGGCCATTAACCCTTACGTCATCGGTGTCGGAGACATCATCGTTCAGTTGACCCTGCTTACCGTTCACCGAAACCCGCCCGGCTTTTATAAGCTTGTCCGCCCCACGCCGCGAGGATATACCTGCCCTGGCAAGATAGGCGTTAAGCCGCATCGTCGGGCCATTCGATTTTTTTCAATTGTACGACCTCTGCCTGTTTGACCGGTCCAACGGGAGCCTGGAAAGAAAGCATTATTTTGCCAAGCTCTAACGGGTCGAAGTTCTGTATCGACTTTTCTATTCGAGGCTTAGGTTCAAATGAATAAAGTTTTCCCATAAAAAATGGTGGAGATGCGGGGAGTCGAACCCCGTACCTCTTGCATGCCATGCAAGCGCTCTAACCAAATGAGCTACATCCCCTCGTCGAAGCCTACGCTGAAGTTTCGTTTTGCCGTTCGGCAAAAGCTTCAACCTAATGCTATGCTTCTCCTCTCAAAATTTCAAACGGCTGTTAGCTGTCCCGTTTTGAAATTTTGGAAAGCCGCAACGTGCAACGATTATATCGAATTATCTCTGTTAATTCTAGTGATGGCTGTGACCTAGGCCGCGGAGCATCATGAAGCGGTTGACGGGTACGGTAAAGATAAAGGCAACGGATAAGCTGACGGCCTCGCTCCACCAGAACAAAACGTTGGACAAGTGGGCGTTAATAGCTCCCGGAATTAGCCATTCCAGAGAGTTATCTATAACCACCATCGAGATAATAGAAATTGTATCTATGGCCAGGGCCAGTTTGACGGCGTCCGGCGTAGACATACCTCGGCGCCGCGCACCGTAAAAAGTTAGCGTGTATCCAAATACGAAGGCCAAGATCGCCCCTAAAGCTGTTTGCAATAGGTTATTCCAGTTTTGACCAATAGCCATGCCGGTAATTTCACCCAGCGCACAACCTGTCAGGCAGTGCCGAGTGTGAGTTATGGCCTGCTTGGTCAGTGAATCACTTAAAAGACTAGGCATCTAAACTAAAGGGTTTTCCAGTAGTACCAGAAGCGGTGGCCGATCAGTACGATAAGAATCAGATACCAAAGAATTAGGATGTCAGCGTGGTGGCGCTGGGCAAAAGCCACTGCTCTATCGAACTTTTTGGGCAATTTGATGTTGCCGGCACGCAGATTAAAGAGCGTCGTGTACCAAAATATCGGGCCAGTAAAAACCCACAGCACCATGCAGAAAAGACACAATGCCCCGATTCGATACAGTGTTTCAAACTGCAGCCAGCTCATGAATAAGAACGCAAAAATTACTCCGGCCTCTACCGACTTCCAAAACCAACGCTTGAACCTTGCGCCTGCCAGCATAGCCGCGCCAATAGTCGATAAGGCCGCATAGCCAGCGATGCCGAGAAAATAATTAGGAAAGCCAAAGGCGTGGGCCTGATTGCTATCGGCCACACTAGTACAACTTAAAATTGGGTTAAGATTGCAGACTGGCACGTAATGCGGGTTTTTCAGGCGGTTAAAGACCTCGACGGATAAAGCGGTGGAAGCGATGACCACAATAATGCCGCCGATCAAAAACAGCCAGGGCAGCACCTTTTCCAAAGTCCATTTGGATTTATCTGTTTTGATCATCAATTAATAATACCAGGCTAATATGGTGGAGCATGGCGGAGTCGAACCGCCGGCCTCCGCAATGCGAATGCGGCGCTCTAGCCAGCTGAGCTAATGCCCCTTGTCGGAACTAATTATAGCTTGCCGTCCCACTCTGTATAAAACTCTTTAAGATAATTTTCCATATATTCATGCCGGCGGGCAGCCATTTGATTACCCGTTTTTGTCAGCATCCGATCTTTGAGCAGCAACAATTTTTCGTAGAAGTGGTTTATGCTCGTTGATTTGTAGTTGGCATACTCTTCGAAAGTTTTAAAATCTAAAACTTTCCTGTCGGGATCGTGTATTAGGTTGCCGTTAAAACCAGAGTAAGCAAAAACCCTGGCGATGCCGATTGCGCCGATAGCGTCCAGCTTATCGGCGTCGTGGACAATTTGGCCATCAATACTCTTAAATTTATTCTCGATTTTGGCGCCCTTGAAAGAAACGTTTCTAACAATATCCTCGACCGCCAAAATGACCTGGTCGTCAGCCCCTGCTTTAGCCAGCCACACCCTGGCTGCTTTTGGCCCGGCTTCTAGGTCATTGCCGTGAAACTTGAAGTCTGCGATGTCGTGTAGCAGAGCGCCCAGCTCTACGACCAGAATGTTGGCACCCTTCTCTTTGGCCGCGATCCGTTTGGCTAGTTGCCAGACTCTGTAGATATGCCACCAGTCGTGGCCGGATGACTCATCCTTGAATTTATCTTTGACGAAAGCGGCGGTTCTGGAAACCAGTTCTTCGTTGCTCATTTACTTAACATGTTAAGTAATTCTTTTTCATCAATTTGCTTAGTTCCAAGGTCGCGAGCTTTCTTGAGTTTGCTCTCGCCAACATTGGCTCCGGCGACCAAATAATCGGTGTCTTTGCCAACCGAACTTTGGAATGTGCCGCCGAGAGCTCGGATACGCTCAGCTGCTTCTTCGCGGCTCATAGAATCTAAACTGCCGGTAACCACAAAATTCTTATCGCTCAGCGGACCGTGGACTGTCTCGGCCTTTTCCGGATGAACGCCGTACTTTTCGAATTTTTCTAAAAGCTCTTGGTTGGACGGCTGCTCAAACCACTCGACGATTGCTTCGGCCACCACTTCGCCAACGCCTTCTACCTCTGACAGCTCATCAATGGTAGCCTTGCTTAGATTATCCAAGCCATGGAAACGACTAGCCAAATCAATGGCGGTCTGGACGCCGGCGTGCCGGATACCTAAGCCGTAAATAAATCGCGGCAACGATGGATGTTTTTTATCAGCGATGGCTTTAACTAGCTTGCCAGCGGAGATTTCAGCGAAGCGATCCAGCTTAAGCACGTCCTCTTTTTTGAGCATATAAAGATCGGACGGGTCGCGAATAAGGCCGGCGTCAATCAAGGCTATAACGTTCTTTTCGCCTAGGCCGTCGATATCCAGAGCGGCTTTGGACGCGAAGTGCTCAACGCGCTTCCAGGCGCGCGACGGGCAATGCTCGTTAGGACAGCGCCAGACGGCTTCAGTCTCTTTGGCTTTGGCCAGCTTAGTATTGCAATCCGGGCAATGCGTTGGCATCACGAATTTACGCTCTGATCCATCGCGCAGTTTGACCAACGGCTCAACTACTTCTGGGATTACATCGCCAGCTTTTTGGACGATGACCGTGTCACCGATACGAATGTCCTTGCGCTGGATCTCGCCCTCATTGTGCAGGGTTGCCATTTGCACCGTACTGCCGGCTACGACTACCGGCTCCAACATAGCCACGGGCGTGGCGGCTCCGGTACGGCCAATGCTGACAAAGATATCCTTGACCTTGGTAGTAGCCTGCTCGGCCGGGTATTTGAAGGCCACGGCGCCGCGCGGTGCTTTACCAACTACGCCAAGGCGAGCCTGAAGTTTACGATCGTTGATTTTTATAACCAGGCCGTCGGTATTGAACGGCAGCTGCTTGCGCTTGTCTTCCCAAGTTTTGGTAAATTCCAAAACCCCATCTATAGAGTCCAGTTTTTTGGCCTGCGGATTAGTGATTAGGCCCAGTTCCCTGATAGTTTTATAGATAAAGTCGTTGGTCGGAGTCTCGTCCGGATTTTCCCGCAGCATGTCGTAGGCATGGAATTCCAATGGCCGGCCGGCAACCAGTTTTGGATCGAGCTGGCGGATAGTACCAGCTGCCAGATTTCGCGGGTTGGCGAATTTGGGCAAGCCTTGTTTTTCACGATCTTCGTTAAGCTTGGCGAACTGGTCTTTGTACATGACGATTTCGCCGCGGATTTCCGTTCGGCCCTGCAAAAACTTGCTGGCCGCGGTAGCCTGCTCGCCAGCAGAGCTGGCAACTCCGCCACCGCTCTTGGCGCCTCGCTGTGTTGTCCGCTGCGGTGCTCTTTTATCGTATTCGTCATACACCTCAGTCCGCTCCTCGCGGCCGCCTTGCGATGCATCCAAGCCAGAAGTTTTTGTTCTTTCGGAAGGGTCCCGCAGGCGCAGCGGGATCGATTCGATAGTTCGGATATTGGCGGTCACGTCTTCGCCAACGTAACCGTCGCCCCGTGTGACTCCCTGGCTTAAAGCGCCGTCCTGATAAACCAGTGCGCATGCCAGGCCGTCCATCTTAAGATCGGCAAAGAAATCAAACTTTTCACTGCCGGCCAATTTAGCCGTGCGAGCGACCCAAGCTCTAAGCTCGGTTTCGTCAAACACATCGTTCAGGCTCAGCATGCGGCCAGAGTGTTGGATTTTTTTAAAGCCCGGCAGAGGCTCGCCAGCTACCCGTTGGGTCGGCGAATCGGGAGTTATAAGATCTGGGTGCTCGGCTTCAATTTGCGATAGCTCGTGCTTAAGGCTGTCAGCGGCGGCCTCGCTCATTATCGATTTGTTCAGTACGTGGTAGTTGTAGCGATAGTCGTTGATGAGTTCGCGCAACTTGGCAGCCCGCTGCGCCGCGCTACCTGCGCTCATCCAAGCAGCTCCCGATATAGGCTGTACAAATAGCTGTGCGCGAAGAGTAAGGCTAGCGCCCCGAGCACAAAATAGACTGGCGCCACGAGCGAAGTGGCATAAAGGATTAGCGGAATTATAACTGCACCCAGGACAACCAGAATTAATACCGGCAGAAATAAGACTCGCCTAATCACTAACCAGCGCCTAAAACGGACCAGATTCTTGGCCGAGCGGATGGCGGTCAAAGGTTTCATGTCCGGCAGCGTGACAATATAAAGCCCCAGAACTGAAGCGCTGAGCATATACAGCGACCAGACGGCCAATAGCACCAGTATCGCAGCGAACAAAATAGTCCAGAGAGCTCCTACCGATCCAAGGCTAGAGACAATCGCACTAATAACTATCGCGCCGATACTTAGCGGCAGTAGCTGCACAAAGATTATTGCCAAAACGAGCAGGAATGGAATTAGCGGAGCCGAAGCATTGTAATAAGCCTGCTTGATGCCGATAGGCTTTCCGGCCATCAAATGCCTGAGCGCCCAGATAATAGCCAGACTCTCGACGATAATTAAAATCACCTGCAAGATTGAGCCCGTCGATGAGCTGGAGGTTCCGGCGCTGGTGGCCAGAACCAAGAAACCAGTAGTCCCAGCTAATAACGGATGTGCCTGGACCCCAGAGTTATTCAAATCAGATTTTATACTGGCAACCGTGCTATTCAGGCTGCTGATGCCGCTGGCGAATAAAATATTTAGTAATAAGTAGACCAGCAAAATGCCGCCGAGCGGCTTCCAAAACCGGCTCAGGACTTTAAAAACTTGCAGGCTCAATCGGAAGCTGTTGAGCGGCGTTGCCAATGTCCGGCTTTCGGTTTTAGCCTTAGCCCGCTTCTGCCTTTTGGTCAAAGCCCGCTGCCGCGGCATGCTATCAGCCGCGGTACTGGTAGAAGACTTCTTTCCTCCCTGTCTTGCCATACTCATATTATATCCGATAGCAGACAGTTTTTCTCCAGTGTGCTCTCCTTGGTCCTGCTATTTCGAGCGTTTCAAAAACAGAAAGAGCGAGGGCTGAGGCAAAAGCCGAATCGAGGACTGTTTGAGTCCGCCAGTTGGCGGACGAGTTCCGCAAATTCACTTATGTCAAAGATCGAGCGACTATCTAGTTTTTGAACTTGCTCGAGAGCTTTTGATTACTTTTGTCGGAACAAAAGTAAGGTCACAATTTCATTTCCCGCAGCGCTTTGATGCGCGCCTGGATCGGCGGATGAGTGCTAAAAAGATTCAGAAAACTGTGTCCGGATAGCGGATTGGCAAAAAACATATGGGCCGTCGAGGTGTTTTGCTTGCGCAACACGCTGCCGGTTTTTTCGATTTCTTCTAGAGCATCTGCCAGGCCTTCCGGGTAACGGGTCGTTAACGCGCCAGTGGCATCAGCCAGATATTCGCGGCGGCGAGAAATAGCCAGCTGCAGCAAAGTTGCCGCGACCGGCGCCAAAACGGCGGCCACTATAGCCACGCCTAGCATGGCGCCATTCTCGCGTTCTTCACGATTGCCGCCAAAGAAGGTAAAGCGGATAAAAAAGTCAGCGACCAAGCTAATAACGCCGACCAGGGCGAAAGCCAAAGTATTGACGCGCATATCATAATTCTTGACGTGGCCGAGCTCGTGGGCGATGACACCTTGCAGCTCAGTGTCGTTCATAACTTCTAAAAGCCCGCTGGTAGCACAGACTACGGCGTGATCGTAATCGCGCCCGGTAGCAAAGGCATTTGGCGAGGGGTCGTCCATTATATAAACCCTGGGCATCGGCAGGCCGTCGGTAATAGATAGGTTTTCGACCGTCCGCCATAACCTTGGGTTATCTTTTTTGGTAATTTCGTGAGCGCCATTAATTGCTAATGCCATCTTAGCGCCAGCAAAATAGGAGAACGCGGCATACACCAACGAGAATATTCCGATACCAAACAGCAAATCTGGGTGGCCGCTAGCCCTGCCGATTATAAGCGCTAGTCCCCAGAGAAGTGCCAGGAACACAAATAGCAAAAGGTAAGTGCGTCGTTTATTAGAAGCAATTTGTTCGTACACGCTACTTTAACCTACTTAGAAAAGTCTACGCTTACCGGTTCGGCGATCTCGGCCGACTGCTCACCGCCGACTTCAAAGAATTCACGCGCGGTAAAGCCCAGTTGGCGGGCAAACAAATTTGTCGGAAACTTTCGGATTTTAATATTGAGGTCGCGGACAGCGCCGTTATAAAAGCGGCGAGAAGCTTGGATCTTGTCTTCTGTATCGGTTAATTCGCCTTGGAGCTCTTGGAAGTTCTGGCTGGCTTTTAGGTCTGGATAAGCCTCGGCGACAGCGAACAGGCTTTTCATAGCTGACTCTAGTTGATTCTCGGCTTTGGCCGCCTCGCCGACGGTTTTGGCGCCAATTGACTCGGCCCGGGCTTTGGTCACATCTTCGAAAACCGTTTTCTCATGCTTGGCATAGCCTTTGACCGTTGAAATTAAATTAGGAATGAGATCAAAGCGCCGCTTCATCTGGACGACAATATCGCTCCAGGCTTCGTCGGTGCGGACTTTTGCGCGTACCAAACCGTTATACATAAACCCGACCATAAGAAAAATTACGGCCAGAACAATCAAGACTATTATTAATATCGCCATTTAGCTCCTTACCGTCTAATTATACCAAGTTATCCCGGTGAAACAGAGCGCTTAGGTGTAAGCTAGATTTATGGCTGCGCACCGCTACCACAACCCCTTTCCGAGGTTAGCCAATTGGTGCCTGCTTTTAGTTGTTGTCATTGATTTATTGAGTTTAGCACGGGGCTTGCCCCAAACCACCGCCAAAGCCGTCAGCCTATCCAACTTACCCGGACAAACGGTCAGCCTGCCGTGGCCGGCTTATGGCGAGGCTGCACTAGGCGCCCAGGGTTACCGCCTGCTGGCCGAAGATGGCAAACAGACGCCAGTGCCGATTGCCTCGGTGGCTAAGGTTATCACTGCTTTGGCGGTTCTGAACAAGTATCCCTTGACCGCCAACGCTAGCGGACCATCTATCACGCTGAGCCAAGCCGATGTTGATATTTATAACTCAGCGGTTGCCGAGGATGGTTCGGCCGTTGCGGTCAGCGCCGGCGAACAAATCAGCGAGCGTCAAATGCTAGAAGCCATGCTGCTGGCCTCGGCCAACAATATGGCCACGTCGCTGGCCAACTGGGCCTTTGGCTCGCTGCCGGCCTACGAGGATACTGCCAACAACCTTGTTAAGGGCTTGGGTATGGGCAACACCCAGATGGCCGATGCCAGCGGCTTTTCGCCGCAGACCGTCAGTACCGCCGAGGATTTGGTAAAGCTTGGCCAAGCCGCCATAGCCAATCCAGCGATAGTTCAGATCGTTAGTGAAGCCAAAGCGACCGTACCAGTCGCGGGACAAATTTATAACTATAATCAGCTGCTTGGATCGGACGGAATTATCGGCATTAAGACCGGCAATACCGACCAGGCTGGCGGCACCTTTTTATTCGCCGCCAATCGCAATATTGGCAGCCAGACCGTAATGGTTTTTGGCGCAGTACTAGGTGCGCCAGATCTGGCGACGGCCATGGCGGATGGCCGAAAGTTAGTTGTTGCCAGCGACCTGGGGTTCTTGGCAAGCACACCAGTTAAGAAAGGCGACCTGTTGGGAGTTTACAAAACCAAGTGGGGCGCTAGCATTGACGCGATGGCTGCTGCTGATCTTTCGGTACTAAGCTGGAAGTCTCAGGCTGTGGTTCTGACAAGCGATCTTCAAACGCTCTCAGTTGGCGCGCCGGCGGGCAAAGTTGTCGGCGGCGTAACAATATCAGCCGGCACTTACAAACAATCTGCAGCCGCTGTTTTGGCCCAGCCGCTAACTAAGCCATCGATTCTTTGGCGCCTATTGCATCCCTAAGGTAAGCTGTTTCCTTGTGCGTTAACCAAGCAGACCGTAAAATAACTACTGTACGAAGGGCGAATGGCGGAATTGGTAGACGCGCTAGCTTCAGGAGCTAGTGTCCGCAAGGACGTGGAGGTTCAAGTCCTCTTTCGCCCACCATACAGGAGTTAAATGAGTAAAATTGCGCAGTATTTACAGGAACATTTGCTTGGCGAGGTAACGACCGGCCAAGAAGTTCGACGGCAGCTAGCACACGACGCCAGCATCCTACATTTGGTGCCGGCTGTTGTTGTTTTCCCGCGAGATGAAACCGATGTTCGTAAAACTGCTCGTTTCTGTTGGCAGCTAGCCGAACGCGGCCGGGTTTTGCCAATCACGGCCCGAGGTGGTGGCAGTAGTACATCTGGCGCGGCCATCGGCAAAGGCATTAGCCTGATTCTGCCTGCCCACCTAAATCGAATTTTGAGCTTTAACCCACGCAAGCAAAGCGTAACCGTAGAGCCGGGCATTACCTACGACAAACTTAATCAGACGCTTTATACTCATGGCTTGTTTTTGCCGGCATATCCCTCCTCCGACGTCTACGCTACGCTAGGCGGCGGTATTGCCAGCAACGCCGTAGGTGAGAAAAGCTCGAAGTACGGTGATACTCGACGATATGTCAAAGCACTGCGCGTAGTACTGGCCAACGGCGAGGTGATCGAGACCGGACCACTGGACAAGAAAGCTCACAACCGCAAGCTTGGCCTGTCGACGATGGAAGGCCAAATCTATCGAGCCCTTGATACCCTTTTGGAAGAAGAGGCGGAGACGATTTCTAAGCTGCCTAAGGGCGGCTACAATTTATCGGCCATTAAGAGTAAAGACACTTTTGATTTAACACCGTTATTTGTCGGCTCTGAAGGTGCGCTTGGGATTATTACCGAAGCGACTTTAAACCTAGAGTCACACAACCCAGAAACAACCTTGGCTCTCATCGGCCTGGAAAACTTGCAAAACTTAGAAACGGTTCTGCCTAGGATTATGAAACTTAAACCGAGCGTCTGCGACATGATTAGCCGCGGTGCTTTGCAGCACGTGACCAAGCTCAATCCCAACCAGCTAAAAACTAGCGTTGAGTCAAAAACCGCAGCCGTCCACCTACTGGTTGAATTTGACGACCTGAAGGCCTCGGCACGAAAACACGCCTCCGATGGTTTGCGAAAACTAATTGACGATGTCGGCGGCACACTAGTTATGACCAGCGATCTGGACGAGCAACAGACGCTCCGTAAAGTTAGGGAAGCTATAGCGACTTTATTCCTGCAGAACGATGGCGCACGCACAGCTGTTCCGCTAGCCGAAGACCTCCAGGTGCCGCTCGAGAAGTTGCCAGAATTCCTGAAAGAATTAGAGCGCATACTGACCCTAGAGCAGCTGCCAACCGCCTGGTGGGGCCATGCTGGCTCTGGCATTGTCAGGCTTTATCCCCAACTCGACCTCGAACAACTTGGCGACCGCCAGTCGTTCTTCAAGCTATCCGATAAGCTTTATAAACTGGCTGTCTCGATGGGCGGCAGCCTGAGCGCATCAGGTTCGCACGGTCGTATCCGAGCACCGTTTGCCGCCGAGATCCACGGCGAAAAATTTGTGCAGATCAACCAGCAAGTTAAAAAGATTTTCGATCCGCGCGGTTTGCTGAACCCTGGCATCGGCGACACTAGCCTAGACGACCTCAAAGCCACCATCCGCGGTAGTTACACGCTGGCTCACCGCCACGAACACCTGCCCCGCAGTTAATTTGTTCAGCTAGGCGGCTTCATCTATAGTGGTAACGAGTGATTAAAGCTAAAGGTTTAACTAAAAGTTACCGCAAAAAACTGGCGGTTGACGATTTATCCTTTCAGGTTGAGACCGGGAAAGTTACCGGCTTCTTGGGACCAAACGGCGCCGGCAAGTCTACGACCATGCGCCTGATGCTTGGCTTAGACAATGGAAAAGGCACCACCAGCTACGACGGCAAAGCTTTGGGCGAATACGCACAGCCCTCCAGTGTGGTGGGCATACTGCTGGAAGCTAAGGCATTTCATCCAACCCGGACTGCCCGTAACCATTTAAAGGTTTTAGCGGCAGCTGGCAACATCCCCTACAGCCGAGTTGACGAGGTGTTAGATATTGTTGGGCTCGGGGACGTAGCCAAAGACAAGCCTGGAAAATTTTCTTTGGGAATGAGCCAGCGGCTGGGTATCGCCGCCGCTCTACTGGGAGATCCTAAGTATCTAATATTGGACGAGCCGGCCAACGGCCTGGATCCGGAGGGTATCGCTTGGCTCAGACAATTCCTGCGGGATTACGCCAAAGATGGTCGCGGAGTTTTTATATCAAGCCACCTGCTCAGTGAGATGTCCCAGCTGGCTGATAACGTCGTAGTCATCGGCAAAGGCAAGTTAATCGCCGACACCTCAATTAGAAATTTGGTTGCCCGCAGCAGTGTAGCTGTTTTTGTACGTGTCGATAAGCAGGCGGTGTTGGAAAAAGCACTCCAAACAGCAAAACTAAATTATAAGAAGCAGGCGGATGGGCTGTTGGTAAACGACGTCAAAACTGACGCGATCGGCAAGTTGGCTCACGCCTCAAAGTTGACGGTTTTGGAACTAGCAGCTCAAACCGCTTCCCTAGAGAAAGCTTTCTTGGAACTTACCGAAGGCGCCGAAGAATACCGCGCTCAGCCCGACAAGGAGGCCAAGTCATGATACCGGCTCTGAAGTCTGAGTTCAGGAAGTTATTCAGCATCCGTTCTACCTACCTTTTCGTTTTGCTGGCCTTGGTCATTGTCGGTATTTATTCTTTCTACGGCGAAGGTTTTAAGGACGCCTCAAGTATTATCCAAGCTGCGCACGTCAAGCACGCTGTACGAATCGGCAGCATAAATCTTTTTGTCTCCGGCACAATAACTCAGATTGGTAGTTTCGTGGGCTTGTTTGGCGGCATTATTGCTCTTTTGCTCATAACCCATGAATACCGCTACAGCACCATCACCTACACCCTTACCGCCAGCAATAGCCGCAGTAAAGTTTTGGCCAGCAAGATACTGGCTATCATTGGCTTTGTACTGGGTTATTCAATTATTTTGACTGCCTACGGCATAGGCATGATCTATTTAGGGTTGGCTTTTTCGCACAATACTTTGCCGCACCAGGAAATAAGCTACCTAACCTATTTTGGCAAGGTGCTATTTCACTCAGAAGGCGAGGCCCTGGTAGGCCTATTACTCGGCGTGCTGATACGTAATCAAGTCGGTTCGTTTGCCTCCCTATTTATTCTTCCCGGTCCTGTTGAAGGGTTGCTGAGTCTTATTCTTAGGCACGACTCGGTTTACCTGCCATTCATGGCGCTTGACCAAGTTATACAATCGCCCTCCTTAAGCCCGCCAGGTGTTAACGAAGCTTCTACCGGCTACTTATCACCAGCCAAAGGCGCTTTGGTTTTTCTCGCCTATTTAACAGCTGTCTGGATTGTCGGTTGGTACTCGTTCCTGCGTCGCGACGCCACCTAAATTTTTACGTTAATAAAAAGTCCGGTGACTCCGGACTTTTTTGGTGGGAAGAGAGGGACTCGAACCCTCAAGCCTTGCGGCAACGGATTTTAAGTCCGCAGCGTATACCAGTTCCGCCATCTTCCCGATTCGGGGTCCCCGCAATTTGAGGATAAATTGTGGGGTGTTCATGGAGGCGCGTACGGGATTCGCACCCGTGTAAAAGGTTTTGCAGACCTATGCCTAACTCCTCGGCCAACGCGCCACTACCTCAGCAAATTATACAAGATAACTTAGGAAGCGGTTGCACTAAGAGAAGATTAACGCTACTCTGAAAGTGCACAAGCTAAACGGTGGGTAGAGAGGGTAACCAAATGACTTGGGACTGGAGCTCACCAATCGCTATCGGCCTGTTCATAATCATGGTCGGCGCAGGACTGGTTCTAGTAAGCACAGCTTTAGCAATCGCCACTGGCAAAGCTAAAGTAGCGGATTTTCGCCTACTGAACCTCCTGAAATAAGTTAGGAAATTTTCTAAATTAAAAACCCCCAGCTATGGGGGTTTTTAATTGGTGCGGGTAACGAGACTCTAACTCGTGACCTCTTCCTTGGCAAGGAAGCGCTCTAAACAACTGAGCTACACCCGCGTTTTGGTGGCTCCTCCCAGACTCGAACTGGGGACACAAGGCTCTTCAAGCCTCTGCTCTACCAACTGAGCTAAAGAGCCGCTCGTCGCAACTTACGTCACTATCTCGTTTTGCCTTAGGCAAAAGCTTCGACTTAGGACTATGTTGCTCCTCTCAATTCTACAAGCAGCTATGCTTGGCTTGCAAAATTGGTTTTTTGGGGCCCCCGCAACTTGAGGATAAGTTGTGGGGTCAAGCGTAAAAACGTGCGGAGGCTGAAGTACTTTGTCTTGCGACGAAGTAGGAAAGCCGAAGTCACGATTTAAGCTGGTGGGCGCTAAGGGACTCGAACCCCCGACCCCCTCGGTGTAAACGAGATGCTCTAGCCAACTGAGCTAAGCGCCCTTCTCCAAATGCTGGTGGGTGAGAGAGGACTTGAACCTCCACGCCTTGCGGCACAGCCACCTCAAGGCTGCGTGTATACCAATTTCACCACTCACCCAAGCAGGATAATTATACTGTTTAACAGATAGGAATTCAATTTTGCTATTTGACTGTTTGTTTTTGTTGGCGAATTTCCCAGTTGGCTACGTTATAGAACCTGTCGACGGTCGAGTTATCGGCTTTACGTTCATAGTGCGCTACCGTCCCGCGGGTTATATAAATAAAGTTCGGCTGGTATAGCGCCAGCGCTGGCGCGTCACCAACCCAGGCGCTTAGAAAAGCTTTAAGCTTGATGGCTCGCAATGTTGGATTCGATCGGGTTCGAGCAGCCTCAAGCCCCTGGTCAGCCGCCGAAGATTTATATTCACTCAAGTTAAGGTGCCCCTGGCTAGTCAAGCTCGCCTGCGAGCTATCCCAATAAGCGAAAACGTCTGGGTCAACACCAATGTTGATGCCATACAGCAAAATATCATAGCTATGGCTGCCGATAACCGAAGCTTGGAGATCGGAGCTATCGTAATAACTCGGCGTAACTTTGACGCCGACTTTCGCCCATTGGGCCTGCAGAAATCCCGCGACTTTAGTGTAGTTAGCCGTATTCTGCCCGCTTAAGTTGAAGCTTAGGGTTTGTCCGCTCTTAGACCTTAGTCCCGTTGATGGATCGCGCGCCCAGCCAGCCTGATCGAGGAGCTGGTTGGCCAGGTTTAGGTCATAGCCCTGCTCGGTGATAGAGCTGTCGTACCCCAGCTGATCCTTAAGCAGCGGGCTATCGGACAACTTGACTGGCAGGCCAAGCAAGTTGACTAGTTGGGCGCGGTCAACAGCCGCCGTCAGGGCTTTACGGATATTAGCGTCATTTAGGTTAGGCCGCGAATTATTAAAAAACGCATCGACCTCGGCAGTTAGCGGCGTGCTGTAAATCTGTACCGAGTTATCATTGGTCAATTCCGGCGGCACGCTATCCAGGCCAGCGACGGCGTTGAGCTGTTTCTTTTCAAAGGCCGTGGATAATTGCTGGTCGTCATTGAAAGTTATTAAGCTAAAGCCGTCCAATTTTGGCCGGCCAGCATAATAATGATCGAAGGGCGCCAAACTGATGTGCTGCTGGCGATTGGTCACATCGTTACCGGTTACTTCTATAAATTTCCATTCGAATGGACCAGTACCCACTGGCGCCGAGTTAAAGCTTGCGCTGCGCAGCTCTTCCGCAGGAATCTTTGATAGTAAATGCTCTGGGATTATGCCGTTTATTAATGAATTGGGGAAAGAACTTAGTGGATTCGGCAAGTCAAAAGTAACCGTGTAGGCGTCGGCTTTATTAACTGTAATGCCCTGCCAGCTGGAATAGAGCGGCGACTGAGCCTCAATATTCTGAATCGTCCGATAGGTATAGACTACGTCGTCAGCCGTAAAAGGCCGTCCGTCCTGCCACTTGACGTTATGGCGCAGCTTAACCACGTACTGGTTCTGAGCATCGTTTAGACTAAAGCTAGTGGCTAAGTCCCCGACCAAGTTGTCGTTGTCGTCATATTTAAAAAGACCGGAGAAAATCAGCCGCGAGACTGAGGCGTCCGCTGCGCCAGTAGCGTAAAGCGGGTTGGCGTTGGTAAAGCTACCAGTAATCCCCTCGTTATAGAGACCGCCGGGTACAGGCTGAAGCGACTGGTAGTACGGTGATAGGGCTCGAATCTGAAGATACGTGCAGAAGAAAATCAGCACCATCAAAACTGTCCATAAAAAGATAAAGCGCCGGACGCTGACCAAACGGTCAATTCGGCGAATTAACAATTTCTCGATTTTCTGGTCGGCTTGGGCCACCGAGCTAGCGGCTTCTTCTTGACGCCGTTTTAGACGACGACGAAAGTCTTTCTTGGTTTTTTCATCAATCACTGCCACCAAAAACCACCTTCCCAGAGCCTACTTGGCAACGATGCCAACGATTATGCTAGCCGAAAAGATGAACACCAAGATAATAGTTAGTTGGTGCAGTGTTTTGTCTGAGCCACGCCGGACAGTGTTAACCTCGCCGCCGCCGCCTAGCCCAGCGCCAAGGCTGGCGCCGCGCGTCTGGATCAAAATCAAGACCACCAGCAATAGCATGCTAGCGATGGTTATGTAATTCCAAATACTCATGCCTGTTTTGCCTGCTTAAAATCTTCCAGAATTCGGCTTACCAAAAAATTAATTAAACCCAAAATCAAACCGGCAATAATAGCCACGCCTAAGTTCTTGACATAAAGCGGGTGGTAGATCCAGCTAGCTATTAACACTACCAGACCGTTGACCACTAGCATGAATAGTCCAAGGCTTAGAAGGATCGCCGGGAATGATAGAACGATTAATAGCGGCTTTAGGGCCATGTTCACCAGCGCTAAAAAGAATCCGGCGCCCAAGATAGTTCCCCAATGACCATCGATATTCAATCTAGCTGGACCAAGCAGCCCAGAGGCCACCCACAAACCCAAGCTAGAAACCAACCAACGGATAACAAATTTAATAAGCGGACTTTTCATGTACTGCATTAATTTTATCAGGTTAACGGTAGTTGGCTAAATAGCGGTATAGCTCGGCACCGCGCTTTGGGCCCAGGGCTTGCTCAAGCTCGGCCTGCTCGGCGTGGATAACACCGCGCGCTGACCCAAAACTCCTGATCAACTTTTTGCGAGTGACTGTCCCTATACCGGGGATTTCGTCTAGAATACTGGAAACTACCCGTCCACGTTTGAGGGTTGTGTGATAGGAGACTGCGAAGCGATGGCTTTCATCCCTGATTCTTTGCAGCAATTTCACCAACGGCGACTCTGGAGGCAATGAGACCATTTCGTATCCAGCGCTTGCGGGCAAAACTATTTCTTCGAACCGCTTAGCTAGGCCAATCATTGGCAAGTTGCTGAGTCCGCAGGCGTCGCGGACTTTTAGAGCCGCGCTCAGCTGGCCTTTGCCGCCGTCAATCAAAATCAAATCGGGCAGCCCCCATTTTTTACGATTTTCTTCGCTAAAGCGGCGGCTTAGCGTTTCGGCCATATGAGCAAAGTCATCATTGCCGGGCAAGCGCATCTTGAATTTACGGTAGGCAGTTTTGTCGGGGACACCGGAGCTAAAAACTACCATACTGGCCACGGTGTCGCTGCCTTGCATGTGGGAAATATCAAAGCCTTCTATCCGTCGCGGCGGTTTGGGTAGTTCGAGCAGGCTGGCCAGCTGGACAAGCGCCTCGTCACGACTAGCGTCTTGGAGTTCACCGTCCGAGAACAGCACCTGCCGGGACAATTCCCTTAGAGCGAAGAGCTGGTTGCGCAACTTAGCCGCGGTTTCAAAATCCCGGCTCTTAGCAGCTTGCTTCATCTCGCGTTCGATTTGGCGAGTCAAAGCTACCCGTTCACCCTTAAGGTATTGGATAAGTTTGCGCAGGTTAGCCCGATAGTCCTTTAGACTGGTACGGCCTTCCTCTAGACCAGGGTCTAGCCCAAGATGGTAATGCAGGTTAACACGGTGAGCGCCGCTCGGATGGCTAATGGCATATGGAAAGGCTCGCCTGAGGTAACGCAAGGCCTTTTTGATAGCCGGGCTGTTCAAATACGGCCCAAAGTATCTCGCGCCGTCGTCAAGCGGCCGGCGAACCAGCCGGACAGTAGGATAATCGCTGGCCGGGTCAATCCGCACGTACTGAGCGCTCTTATCGTCTCGCAGCAGGATATTAAAGCGCGGCTGATAGCGCCGGACCAGCTCCGCCTCTAGAAAAAGGGCGTCTGCTTCTGTCTCTACCTCTGTCCATTCAACATCGGCTATATCCGCCACCAGTACGTCAGTCTTGGGATCAAAGGCCCGGCTTTTTTGAAAATACTGCCGAACACGGTTTTTCAGGTTAGCCGCTTTGCCGATATATATAATCTGACCGCTGGCGTCCTTATGGAAATAAACCCCCGGCCCAGCGGGGAGTTTACTGAGTTTTGCCTCTAATTTCTTATCCGCCATATGCCTATATTTTACCCCAGGGTACGCGCTAACGATTTGCATCTGTTAAGTGGACAGTGTTATAGTTAAATCCGACATCAATTTAACAGGGAGAAAGGAGCGGTAAAGATGAGCAAAATAGTTAAGGCAGTTGGCGAATCCGCCGCTCTATGCGGCCTCTAGCCACCCTAAAAAGTTCCAAAATTTAGTTAATTAAGCAGTTAGGAAACTGTTATGTCCTCTGTCCGTAAAACACTATTAATTTATCGGCGGCACGCAGCCCGATATAAAGCTTTGCTACTTGGCATCATCGGCATAATGCCCTTGCTGCAATTGGTGGACAACTTTATCGTGCCGATCTTGGTCAGCCGCATATTGAATAAGTTGGCCAAGGTTCATGGCGCCATCAATTTTGGTGAATTTACGCGGCCGATTCTATTGATCCTAGCAATCGAGCTAGGAGTCAACCTCTTTTGGAGGCCTTATATAAGACTAGTCTGGACCATGGAAGAGAAAGTCATGAAGGACCTTTACGTGAGCTCATTCACACATCTAATGAAGATGAGCTATCGCTTTTTCAACAATCGCTTTTCGGGATCAATAGTTAGCCAGGTCAACAAGTTCGCTGGTAGCTTTGAGCGCTTGGCCGACACAATGATCTGGAATGTATACCCATTGATTATTAGCGTGCTCCTAACGGCCGTTTTAATGGTTGGGCGAGCGCCGCTTTATGTATTGACCCTTGTAATATTCAGCGTAGTCTTTGTAATACTGTTGGTCAGGCTTAAACGCAATGAGCAACCATACAACCAACGGTGGGCAGCAGCCGAGACAAAGCGAACCGGCCAACTAGCTGACACCATATCAAACATACTGACGGTCAAAGCCTATGCCAATGAGAGTATAGAATCCTCGCTGTTCTTAAAGTCTGTAGACGGTGTGGTCGACGAATCTCTAAGCACAATGGATAGAGTTTTGAAGAACGAGCGCTACACTTCTACCAGCCAGCGCTCGATCAACGCTGGCGCGATTTTGAGCGCCATATTCCTGGCTGCGCACTCCAGCATCCCGCTTGGCACTGTTTACTTGATACTGATATACACCCTCAACATCGCTCGCGGATTGTGGGATCTAAACACTACGGTTCGCAACTTGAACCGTGTGTTCGGCGATGCCCGCGATATGACAGAAATCCTTGACGTGCAGCCGGAAGTTGACGACCCAGCTGACGCCAAGCTACTGCGGACTGTTCGCGGTGACATTAATTTCGATAATATTACGTTCGCTCACGCGGAGAGCCGGAGCCGACCACTTTTTAAGAACTTCAGTCTGCACATCAAACCTGGTGAAAAGGTCGGTTTAATCGGCCATTCCGGCGGCGGCAAAACTACTCTTGTGCAGCTTTTGCTTAGATTCATCGATGTGAATAAGGGTCACATTCTGATCGACGGCCAAAGCATATCGAGCGTCAAGCAGGCTGATTTAAGAAAAGCTGTGGCTTATGTGCAACAAGAGCCGCTGATGTTCCACCGCTCAATCACTGAGAACATAATGTACGGCCAGCCACGCGCCTCGCAAAAAGAAGTGATCAGTGCGGCCAAGATGGCAAACGCTCACGGCTTTATCCAGCAGTTACCAAACGGCTATGACACTTTGGTTGGAGAGCGCGGTACAAAACTATCGGGCGGCCAAAGGCAGCGCATTGCAATCGCTAGAGCTATGTTGAAGAATGCGCCTGTTCTTTTGCTTGACGAGGCAACGAGTGCTCTCGATTCCGAAAGTGAGGGCTTAATTCAGGTCGCCCTGTGGCGATTAATGGAGAGCAAGACAACCATTGCTATAGCTCATCGCTTGAGCACGATCCAACGAATGGATAGAATCATCGTTCTAGAAGAAGGAAAGGTAGTAGAGGAAGGCTCGCACCGGGAACTACTCGAACTCGACGGAATATACGCTGACTTGTGGGCTCGGCAGTCCGGCGGTTTCTTAGAAGACTAATTTTCTTTTGCTTGGTCGGCGGCAGCTTCGGCTTGCTCACCTTCGGGTGGCTGACCAGCTTCACCTTCGGCGCCTTCTTCACCAGCTTCGCCTTCAGCAGCTTCTTCTTCGGCGGCTTCTTCAGCAGCCACCGCCCGAGGTTCGGCCACTGTAGCAATTGGGTGTTCCAGGTCAGTTAGTATCGTCACGCCTTCTGGCACTTCAAGATCAGCGACGGTGATTTTATCATGGAGCTCAGCCAGAATCGTAGCATCAACCTTGAACTCTTCTGGCAAATTGGCTGGTAAGGCTTCGACTTCGATAGTGTCTAGCTGCCTTAGTACGATTAAGCCGACCTTTTCGGCTGGGATTTCGCCTTCTAAGCGAACCGGGACCTCGGCTTCGACTTTTTCATCGCGGCGGATAGCCTGAAAAACAACGTGCTGGACGTTCCGCTTAACTGGATTAACGTGAACGTCTTTAATAAGAGCCAGGAAGGTTTGATCGCCAACACTAAGGTTCAGGGGGTGGTGCTTACCAGCTTCGCGGTATATACGGACCAACTCAGTTTCTGGCGCCATGACATGGATAGACTCCGCGCCATGATTATGAATAACAGCCGGAACTAAGCCATCGTGTCGAATCTGGCCCAAGCCTTTGCCTAAAATTTCGCGCTTTTGTAACACCAATGGCGCGTCAGTATCTGCCATCTGGAACCTTAACTCCTCTTGCTTTCGCATAATTATACCAGATTTAGTCTGTTAACGGTACAATTAAGCGTATGGATTTAGCCGCTAGTGTCCTCAACCCAGACCATATCGTCCAGGCCGGCGGCATTTTACTGGTCAGTTTTATAATCTTCGCCGAAACTGGACTGTTGATTGGGTTTTTTCTACCAGGCGACACGCTTCTGATTGCCGCCGGAGTTTGGGCGGCGGGACACCACCATTCCTTCCCGCTGTGGGCCGTTTTGCCAGCTGTGGCCATTGCTGCGATTCTGGGTTACGAACTTGGTTATAAGATTGGCAGAACTGCCGGCCCACATCTCTTTAAGCGCAAGGATGGTCTTTTTTTTCGAGCGGACTACATCACTAGAACTCAGAAGTTTTTTTCCAAACACGGCGGTAAATCAATCTTGCTGGCGAGGTTTATTGCCGTAGTTCGGACAGTGGTGCCGATAGTAGCTGGGGCTGGCAAGATGGACAGACGCTTCTTCCATGTCTATAACGTGATTGGCGGCATATTGTGGACATTTGCCGTTACGCTGACTGCTTATTGGATAGGCACGAGGGTTCCCAACCTGGACCGCTACCTCATATGGCTACTGATTTTCGCTATGGTCGCGACTGTTGGTTCTCTATTTGCTGGAGCCATGCGCACCAAACAAAGTCGGACCGCCTTTCGGCAGGCTCTGCTCGAAGAGTTCAATTATTTTTTCAGGCGCGGTTAATTAGTAGCCGTGCCGACCTGGACGATGGGCAAGTGGTCCATTAGGGTGTTCTACCGGCTCACCACCGCCTGCTACTATGGCTCTATTTAGAGCGTGGAAAACGGCATTTCCCATACTCCACACCCTCGATAGGGCAATTTTGCCTGCTTGGGCGTTATCGTATCCACTCATGTCAAATTCACGGCCATGTCCGTAGCTATAATAATTTTGGAATGAAGCGTCCTTCATTAAATAGACGACCTCTTTATTTACTAACACGGCCGTACCAACGAGACTATCGTGAACTTCGCTAAGTCGATTTGGCATTCTAGCCATTAAATCATCCTAGCCAGGAATTGGCCAGTGTAGCTTTTTTTGTTAGCCGCCACCTGCTCTGGCGTACCGGTGGCGATGATAAAGCCGCCGGCTTCGCCGCCCTCTGGGCCCATATCGATTATGTGGTCGGCGTTCTTAATAACATCCAGGTTGTGCTCGATAACAATCATGGAATTACCGGCGTCCACCAAGGCGTGTAGCACATGTAACAGTTTCTCTATATCAGCCATGTGCAGGCCGGTGGTCGGCTCGTCCAGAATATATAGAGTGCGCCCGGTTGGGCGGCGCGACAGTTCGCTAGCCAGTTTGATACGCTGGGCTTCGCCGCCAGACAAAGTAGTTGCTGGCTGACCGAGCGTGATATATCCCAAGCCAACATCCACTAAGGTTTGCAGTTTGCGGGCAATCGCCGGAATGTTGGCAAAAAATTCCAGGGCTTGCTCACAAGTCATCTCCAGCACATCGCTGATAGTCTTGCCCTTGTAGTGAATCTCCAGCGCTTCGCGGTTATAGCGCTTGCCGTGGCAAACTTCGCAGGTAACATAAACGTCCGGCAGAAAATGCATCTCGATTTTAATCACGCCGTCGCCGGCACAGTTCTCGCAGCGCCCGCCTTTGACGTTAAAGCTAAATCGGCCGGGAGTATAACCTCGCAGCTTGGCCTCCGGCATGTCGGAAAATAGTTCGCGAATTGGCGTGAAGACGCCGGTGTAGGTCGCTGGATTGCTTCGCGGGGTACGGCCAATTGGCGACTGGTCGATGACAACGGCCTTATCCAACTCCTTGATGCCTTCGATGTCATCGTGCCGGCCAGGTACTGATTGCGCGCGCATCAGCCGAGCTGAAAGTTCTTTGGCCAGAATGTCGTTTATCAAACTGGATTTGCCAGAGCCTGATACACCGCTGACCACCACCAGCTGACCGAGCGGGATTTCGACGTCGATATTTTTAAGATTATTTTCACGAGCACCGCGAATGACTAATTTGCGGTCGTTGCCCGGCCGGCGCTTCTTAGGCCGCGGTATTTTGCGCTCACCGCGCAGGAACTGGGCCGTGACCGAGTTTTTGACCTTGGACACCTGCGCCGGAGTGCCAGTAGCGACGATTTTACCGCCATGAATACCGGCGCCTGGGCCGATATCAATTAGATAGTCTGCTGTGCGAATAGTCTCTTCGTCGTGTTCGACCACTAGTACCGAATTACCGAGGTCGCGCAGATGCTCCAGGGTATTTAATAAGCGCCGATTGTCACGCTGGTGCAGGCCTATGCTCGGTTCGTCCAGGACATAAAGCACACCCTGGAGGCCAGAGCCAATCTGGGTCGCCAGACGAATGCGCTGGGCTTCGCCGCCAGACAGCGAAACAGCACTACGAGCCAAAGTCAGGTAGTTGAGGCCGACGTCCTGAAGGAATTTCAGCCGAGCGTTAATCTCCTTCAGGATTTGATGGGCGATCTTTGTCTGCTGCTCGTCAAGTTTGACGCCTTTGAAAAACTCCAGGGCGCTATCAATATCCATTTCACAGATATCCATAATATTGAGATCGGCTACGGTGATGGCTAGAACCTCTGGCTTAAGCCGCCGGCCCTGGCAAGCGTTGCAGGCCTTCTCCTGCATAAAGCGTTCGATATCACGACGAATAAAGTCGCTCTCGGTTTCTTTGTGCCGACGCTCCAGGTTCGGTATAACGCCTTCGTAGGTTGTCGAAAAACTGCGGCCCATACCCAGGCTAATCTGAAACTCCTCGTCGCCGGTGCCATATAAAATTCTGTCCAGCTGTTCCTTAGTTAGCTCTCCTGTCGGCACGTGTAAGCTAAAGCCATATTTATCGGCCACGGCTTGTAGTTTTTTGATGTACCAATTGTCGATGTTTATGCGGTTATACGGCCTGATAGCTCCTTCGGCGATGGTCAACCGGCCGTTGGGGATAACCAGCTCTGGGTCTACCTCTAGCCGCGAACCTAGGCCGGTACATACCGGGCAGGCGCCGTGCGGGCTGTTAAAACTGAAGGTTCGCGGCTCCAGCTCGGGAATGGCTACGTCGGGATGATCGGGACATGCGTACTTCAAGCTAAAAAGTTTGTCGGTTTTTTTGTCGGCATCGTTGACGACCACTAAACCGTCCGTTATATCGAAAGCTTGCTCCACGCTCTGGGCCAGGCGTGCCCGAGACTGCTCATCGTTGACTAGGCGGTCGACAACGACCTCGATGTTGTGTTTGTACTTTTTGTCGAGTTCCGGAAACTCGTCCAACGCGTAAACCACCCCGTCCACACGAGCCCGGGCATAGCCAGCCCGCTGGTACTGTTCGGGAATGTGCTCAAAGGCGCCTTTTTTGTCTATGACAATTGGCGCCAGAATCATCAAACGAGCACCTGTTTGCTCGCTGACGATTTGCTCAATAACGTTTTGGGTCGTCTGCCGGCTGACTGGCTTGCCGCAGACCGGACAGTGCGGTATGCCAGTTCTGGCAAACAGCAAACGCAGATAGTCATAAATTTCGGTAACGGTAGCGACTGTTGAGCGCGGGTTCCGGCTGGTGGATTTTTGATCGATAGAAATCGCCGGGCTTAGGCCATCAATTTGGTCAACATCCGGCTTTTCCATCAAACCTAAAAACTGTCGGGCATAAGCGCTCAATGATTCAACATAACGGCGCTGGCCCTCGGCGTAAATCGTATCAAAGGCCAAGCTAGACTTACCGGAACCAGATAGTCCAGTGATAACTACTAGCTTGTTGCGAGGGATCTCCAGACTTATATTCTTGAGATTGTGCTCGCGGGCGCCATGTATAGATATAAACTCAGCCATTCAGGGCGTAAATTATACCTGAAAATTGAACTTTTTTCTAGGCCCTAAGAGGCTTCTTGCTCTTGTCCGGGCACTTCAGATTCAATGGTCCCGCCGGAATTGCCTTCTACGATCCGCCTGGCGGCTTCTTTTTCTTCTCTGTCGTACCCTAAACCGGCTTTTCTTTCTCGCATCTGCGCCAAAACATCATAGGCGTCGGCCGCCTTTAAATGGTCTTCCCGGCTCAGGCGGGCACTTTCGCGCAGTTGGCCGCTAGGATCAGACTTATTATCCAGTGCGGCTAATTCGCCACCGTGCATCCCGGCAACGCGCCGGGCGGCCACAGCCTTGGTCCTGTCTTGGTCGCCGGCATAGGCCATCGTTTCGGCACGGCGCTCATTATTTTCTCGCTTTCTGCCTCTCAACTCTTGGACTACTGTATTTTTATCACTCCCCAGGACGCCTTTTTCGCTGTCGTATCGTCTACCAGCCAGCTCTTCGGCATGCATCGCCGCCCTGGTATGGACAGCTGAACTATCTCTAGTAAGTGCAGCTGTCCTTCGGGCGGTATCTCTTTTGGCAGGTTCCCTGCTCTGATCATCCGCAATCTTTTGGGCTTTCGCGGCAATTTGGTTGTCTCTGGCTGCGGAGGAGCGTTCTTTTGTACCGGCTTTGGCCATTTCATGAGCTTTTTCGACATTATGCTCATAGCCCTCACCCGCTAAAGGCGAACCGGGAGCTATGTCTTCACCCGTAGACAGGGATTTGCCTTCCTCGTCTGTATAAACCGGATAATCGCCCTCCCATCTGACCGGAATCGCCTTACCCTCATCGGTATGCGCCTCGTTCATTTCATACACTTCTCTGCCGGCCATTGTTATCCTTTTTTGTTTTATATGGGTTTTGGTGAGTTTTTCTAGACCTTAAGATTCTTCTTGCTGCTCTTCGGGTTCTTCGGCTTCAATTGAAGTCCGGGGATTAGCTTCGCCGATCACCCGCTCCGCCGCTGCTCGTTCTTCGTCATATTTCCGACCGGCTTCTACTTCAATTCTGTCTGCTTCACGCTCATTAAGTTCGGCTGTGCGATTAAAAGCACCTATCATCGTTGTATCTCGCTCAATGGAATGTTTTGACCAGTCATGAGCACCATGAGTTAGATGAAGTGAGTCGGTAACTCGATCGACTATCAGAGGATGCCTTTTATCTAATCTGGCTTGAGCTCTTTTTGCCGCCTTTCTTAGATAATGGGCGTCATTCTTTTTCGGATATCCAGCTCTTGCCTTAGCTCCAGCCCGATTTGGATCTGGATCGGCCCACGACCAGTTCTTGGCACGCCACTCATCTTCGCTCATCCCAGGCTCGGGTTTTAAGTCGCCGGGTCTTGGAAATTGTTCTTCTTTTGGCATTTTTGATTTTCCTAAATTACGAGTTAATTATCACTTCTATTATCTTCCTCGTCAATACGCTTGTGCTCATAGTCGAACATTTCAAAAACGGAGGAAGCGACGAGCGAGACAAAGGCTGAATCGAGGACCAGCCTTCAGGCCGACCGCAGGGAGTTCCGCAGATTCACTTTCGGCGAGCGAGGAGTGACCATCAACGTTCTTGAATCGTTCGAGAGGTTTTGGGTTCTGTTTTGCCGGAACAAAATGGAACAAATAGTTTGGTTCTTTGAAAAAGAACTCAAGGATATTTGATTTACGAACGAGAAAGTTATATAGTGTAGTCAAAGCAAGGAGATGAGGGCCCGCTAAAAACTTCCAGGAGAAGTTTAGGCGGGTAAATCTATATGTTGGACTTCTTTTTAATTTTAGGCCAAATTCCCGGTACGAACCTCCAGTTAACCTTCAGTGAATTCCTGTTGGCTCTTTTGATATTGGCGCCAGTCATAGCGTGGTACGACCTCGACCGCGCTAAACGGGTCCGAGCCAGCGTTATCCAGCTAAGTTCGCTGCACAGCTTTTCTTATCCTCTGGATTCTAGCGTGCCGGAACTACAGACTCGGCGTACGATTGTAAATCCTCAAGCAAGCTCTTTTTGGCAGAGTTTAGTCCAGGCGTGGCAGCAAGTTCGTCGAGCCGCCTTTGATAATTAGCTGCCAGGCTCTTTTCGCCGCCGCCTATCAATTTTTGTTTTCTAAATTTTTGCCACCAAATCTGCTCTTGGTTGTTTAAGCTGGCCGGATAATTTCGGGCCTTATATAAGGGCAGAAGGTAACCTAATCGCTCGTCATCAAAGGCAAAATGAAGATCTGCCAGGCCCTGCTCATCGGCCGCGCGGATAGCCCGCAGTTTCGATTTGTCGCCATCCTTTATAAAGCCATCGTAAAGCGCGCCATCAACCTTCGCCTCGTTAACGACCATCTCGGCCTGATACAGCTGGTTCTTAATCTCCAGGGCTTGGAGCAGCTTGTCGCCAAAGCCGTCCAATTTCTGCAGCTTAGAAAGGTGGCTATTAATAACTTCCATGTGTATGCCCAGCCGCTCTTGGCTCGCCTCGTCCAAAACTCGCAGATCGCCGACTATCGCCGGACAACGATTATAGACCAGCTGTTTTACCGGAAAATACGGCGCGTCTTTATCGCGGTCGCTCCAGAGCTTGGCTAGTTCGGCCGGGCTTAGATCCTTGAACTCATCCGGGTCGATCCTGAGATCATAAACCAACGCTGCTGCCCGCTCAGGGTTAGCTGCCACGCTCACGGCTATAGTAGTTTTCTGCCAGCTGGAGGGGTAACGGCCGCTGGCATAAATAAATGGTTTGCCCGAAGCTACCAGTGGGGCAATTTTGTCTTTGCCGCGGTGCTTCAAAAGATAGTCATAAATTTTCGGCTGTTTGGCCTTAAGCAGTCGGGCTAGATCGATTACTGCCATAACGTCGCTTAGGGCATCATGGGCGTTAGCGTGCTCCAGCTTATTGACTGAGGTTAATAGTTCCAATTTATTACTGGGTCGTCCCTCGGAGTCAAACGGCCACTTGATACCGTCCGGCCTAAGCGCTCGAATCATCCGCACCGCATCCAAAAGATCCCAAGTAGACGAGCCATTCTTCCAAGACCATTCGTAAGCATCGTAGAAATTGCGCCACAGCAGAAAACGGACAAATTCATTGTCAAAACGGACGTTGTTATAACCGACCATAATCGTGTCTGGTAAAAATACTTGACTAGTTAAGTATTTACAGAACTCGGCCTCACTAATTCCCTCTGCGCGTGTTTTTTGCGGCGGAATGCCGTGAACCAGCACCGCATCGGGTTGTGGCAAGATGTCATCGGTCAATTTGATCAAAATATTGTCCGGCTGGCCTACCGGCTTCAAATCCATGTCCGTTCTTTGGCCGGCAAACTGCATAATACGGTCTTCCCTGGCCCGGAAGCCGGAGGTCTCTAAGTCAAAAAAGTAATAAGTCATTGCCTAGTATTCTATAGAGCCAATCGCCGGCTGGCCGATTGTTATCTTCTGACCAGTCTCAAGATCTTGGCGAGTCAGCTCGCGAACAATTCCCATTTTGCGCATAATGTCACGCAGCCTTTGCTCGCTCGGTCCATCCCCAAAATGGGTGCGCCGGGCAAACCGTTCAATCTTACGGCCAGTGACCACAAACCCATTTTTGGTTTTTTGGACTTGCCACGAATCGTCGTCTTCACGCAGACCGATTACCGGTAGCCGCGGTTTCTTAGGAGCAGTTTGGGATTGCTTATGCGTCTTATCAACCAGCTTGGCAATGACCCTCAACAAAGCTTTAATGCCGTCGCTACTGGAGGATGAAATAGCTGCTGTGGACGTTCCTCGAGGTACAATCTTTTTAAGTTCTTTCAGGGCTATCTCGACCTGTTTTTCACTAGCACCCTCGACTTTTGTCAAAGCCACAATCTGGGGGCGGTCTGCCAAATCAATCTTGTAGGCCGCCAGCTCAGCCATGATCGTTTTATAAGCTCCCGTAATATCTTCGTTATAGATGTCGATCAGGTGTAGTAGTACTGCCGTGCGCTCAACGTGGCGCAAGAACTCGTCACCCAAGCCTTTGCCGGCGTGCGCTCCTTCGATTAGTCCAGGAATGTCAGCGAACAACAGACTTTTACCGTCGATGTCTGACATGCCCAAATTGGGCTTCAGCGTAGTAAACGGGTAGTCGGCAATCTCTGGGCGGGCGTTGCTGATGACCGATAAAAACGTTGATTTGCCAGCATTGGGCAAGCCGACGATACCAACATCGGCAATAACTTTTAATTCCAGTACGGCCTCCAACACTTCTCCATCCTCGCCCTTTTCCGCCACCTTAGGCGCTTGGCGAGTCGAGCTTACGAAGTGAGCATTGCCGAAGCCGCCCTTGCCGCCTTTAGCAACGATTGCTTGCTGGCCATCAGCCGTTAGGTCGGCTAGAATTTCCTCGTCCTTAACTATAACCGTGCCTACAGGCACCGCTACTATCAGATCTTCACCGCTTTTGCCGTGCCGGCGGCGCATGCTGCCTGCCTGCCCATTCTCGGCTACGATCTGTTTTTGGTATCGAAAAGCCGCTAGTGTATTTTGGTTATTACTAGCTAGCAAGATTATGTCGCCGCCGTCGCCGCCGTCGCCGCCGTCTGGGCCGCCGCGGTCGACGAATTTTTCATGCCGGAAGCTGACGGCGCCGTTGCCGCCATCACCAGCCTTGAGCTTGACACTCACTCTGTCAACAAACATACCTATAGCTTAATCCCAGAGACCTAAAGCTAAAAGCCTAACCGTGATAAATGTATTTGTAAGAGGAGGTGGATACGTCTTTATAATCAACCTTGCCCCACCCACCATATGCGTAAGCAGAGTTACCTATGTTCGCAATGTTGTTATACCCGAAAGAGTTCATCTCTGAAATGGTTACGGTTCCATCGCTGTTAACAGCCTCCACGTATGCCACATGGCCGTCAAATGTATTGTCTGTTTGCGCAATAGCCCCAACTATAGGAGTACCGCTTACGATCCAGCCGGGTGTCAAGCGGGCATAGTCGTCCCACGTCCAAGCGTTGCCCCAGTTGGTCGGCACGGCAATCTTGTTAGCCACATACCAAGTGCAATAGCCGAAGTCATAGCCGTTGCCACCATAGCTGGCGGCATAAAAACTGGAGAAAGCGACCGACAGAGCAACCGAACCGTTGGGAATTAGGATTTGCTCGCCTGGAGTCAGACCGTTAACCTCGGCGTCGTTGTAAACAATTATCTGGTTCTGATCGGCCTGGAAACGCGTAGCTAAAGATGCTGGCGTGTCGCCATTTTTGACGGTATAAACAATGCCGTTGACAGGCGGAATGACCAATTTAGTGCCCGCCGTCAGCGAATCGCCGTAAATGTTATTCGACCAACGGATACTGCTAGGCGTAACCCCATACTTAACGCTCAGATTGGTTACAGTATCGCCGGCGACAGTCGTGTAACGGATAATGTCGGCCTTGGATTTTTCGGCGGTTGCCACAATCTGCGGCTTGGCCAAAATCGTTGAGTCATTCGGCGGTACGGATAAAAGCAGGCTGTCCGAGTCAGCCTGGTTGCGTATAGCAGTCAGCTCTGGCAAGTTGGCCATCTGAGCAGCCGTCAGAGCTATTTGAGAGGACGACAACTGATCAACTGGGCCAGACGTCGAGCCAGCCGCGGTAGTCGCACTATTAAGAGTATTCGCCCGGACAGTCTGGCTGGCCGAACGGTTGCTCATAACAAAAACAGCCACCGCGATCAGCAGTAGAATGTTGCCGCCAATTATGCTGCGACGAATCAGCTGCCGCTTGGTGCGCTTATCTAGCTTGCGCGGTGTGATTGGCAGCTTGGCCATCATATCCGATGAAGTCGTTTTGATTGTCTTCAAAATATATTTCTTAAGCTTTTATACTTCTGCGGCGACGCTGGCACTTAACAGATGGCAGTCCCTCAAAAGTACCCCCTCATTATACCAAATTCGACCGTTTTTAGCCTATTGGCAAGTGTTGGGGCAGTGTTGCTTAGCCTGGGCGTCGTGATCGGCCTGCGTGGTCGAAAAGTATACAACGTGCGTCTGTTCGTCGGCCACAAAGTAGAGATAGTCTGTGTTTGAGGGATGAGCTACTGCATGAAGCGCGTACTGGGGCATGTTGCCAATGGGACCCGGCGGCAATCCGGGCTGCAGGTAGGTGTTATACGCAGAATCTATGTTGGTGGTACGCTGCACGCCAGCCAGATCCGCGGCATAGTTAGCGGTGACATTCGACTGTAGAGCTGTATCCTGTGCCATACGTGATAAAAATACCTGCGCGATGGTTGACTCATAGGTTGAGTCATCACTCTCTTGGTAAACGATTGAGGCAAGCGTTATCCCTTGGTAAACGCTCAATCCGTGGTTGGAAAAACCGTTTTTAATATCCGCAGTTAGTTTGGATGCCATCTCGTCAAGCGACTCTTTGACGATATAGCTGGCGGGGGTGTCTGAAGATTTTTGGAATGAATCCGGATATAAAAGTCCCTCCAGACTGGCGCCCGAGGGTAGGTACGATAAAGCCGGATCGCCCACATAGGTTGACGGGTCAAAGGCTGTAGCTATATCCGCGCTGCTATAACCGCTGGCGGCAAAGGTTTTCTTAATTTCATCAATTCGCTTGCCCGGCAAAATGGTCAGCAAATTGCGCGCCACATCCCCGCTGACCATTTTCTGGACGATTTGCTGGACATTCATTGACGGGCTCAACTTATAAGTACCGGCCTGCAGCTTGTCATTAAGCTCATTGGTTCGCACATAATTCTTAAAGGCACTGGCACTGCGGATCAGGTTGTCTTGCTGGAGGCCTTTGGCAATTTGATCAACGCTGGTTCCGGAAGGCACGGTATAATACTGGGTTATCGTCGAGCTAGAAACTGGCTTTAGGTTGTTTGTATAGACAACACGAACCACGCCGACGCCAATGACCAGAAGGACGATTGTAACCGCCAACACCGCCACCCAGCTATAACCGTGGCGATTATACTTTTTGTTGAGCCAGTACTTCTTAGCCATAAGCTACCAAACTACCCGTTCTGTCTCCGGCGTGTCAAGAAAATCTTGCAAGATAGCCGCTGCCGCACGGGCATCGACGCCAACCGTTTCCTTTCCCGACGGTGCTTCGGCTTGAGCATTAACGGAGGTGAGGGCTTCGTCCTGAGCGTAAAAAGGCAATTTTATCTTCAGCCTAGTCTGCTCCACCCAGCCCCTGACCCACTGCGTCTGCTTAGTATCTTCACCTGAAAGATTACGCGGCTGGCCAACGACCACGCCGGCCGCTTTCAGCTCGCTGGCTAGTTCAGATATTTCGTCAATGGCGTCTTTGGTATCAACGGTCTTGAGCGGCTGAGCCAGCCGCGCCGCGCTGGACCCACGAGCCAGTCCGGTCCTGACCGTTCCGACGTCCACTCCGATGAACTCTTCAACCTCGGCCATTATTGATTGACGTGCTGAACTTTTACAATTATCTTACTGGTTTTATTAGGCGCCTTGGAAACCCAGAATGGACTTAGTTTTACGCTGACGTCTTTAACGCCTGGTATGTTGCTAATAGAGGCCGTGATATCCGCGGTTTTCTGCCCCTTGGCTTGTTTTTGGATAGAGGCGGTATCTAAAATTGGCACTGCTGAGGTATTGATGACGATACTCAGGGTCGCATTAGTCGGTGAAGACTGGTTACTGACGGTGATAGACGCGTCTTTCAGGATATCGGAAGCATCTACTTTTTGCTTAGTCTTATCTATCTGCGAAACCAATGCGTCACTTATGGCCTTAACCAGGACGTCCCTCTTAACTGCTAGGACGCTATAAGTAACTTTTGCGTTCACGACCGTTGAGCTAGCCGGTTGGCCGACGGCTGGATTGGCCGTAATCGTCGGGTCACCAGCTTTCATCGTCGAGACAAAAACGTAATATCCCTGGCTGGCTAGTTGGTTCTCGAAGCTTTGGGTAAAAGTGCTGGCCGTTGATCCGGAGATGATTTTTTGCGTCACTCCGTCAACGTCCGACTGGCTGACAATAGTCTGGATATTGTCTGTACCGCCAGTCATTTTGGAACCGTTTCCTGTAATCGTTGAGTACCCTGATACAGCATAGGTGGTCGCATCTTGGTTATACTTACTCCCAGCGACCTGGGACACAACGTTAACACTGCTGCTCGGCACATCGCTCTTACAAGTACTACCATTAAAATGGCTCGGGGAAACTGTGGTGGACGTTTGGGTTATGTATGTCAGGCCGCCAGTGCTAACCCCTGTACCGGCCGGTACGACGTGGTCGGTGCCAGAGAGCGTATCGCTCTGATTACAGTTATAAAAGACCATGGTGCCACTAGCTTTTGTGCCGTTGTTTTGCTGGCCAGTGGCATTAGTCTGCTGCTGGCCGGTTTGGTCGGAAGTTTTAGAAAACGATGGGACAATTTCCTTGCTTTCGTCTAAAGTCGTAGCCGCACCAGAAGTGGTCATATTTAGGTTGGCCGAAACCGGCTGACTGGTAGTCTGGATAGAAATGGTGGCTTTAGGTAAGACGGACAGTGCCAAAATTATAAAGACGATCAGCGCGATACCACCGGCTATGGACAGGATTAGCCATAAGCGGAAGCGGTCAAAATTGGGGACTTTAAGGCGCCTGTCGCGTTTCACTTTAGGAATTTTTTCGGTAGCCTTAGCGGCGGCCACTTCGCCTTCATTATCACCGAGCTCAATCGTCTCAGGGTGCTCGATCTCGTGAGCCTCAGCCAGAGCGCCGATCGAGCTATCGTAATCAATTTTGTTGGGTAGGTCTTCCACGTCGACGACTTCTTCATCTTTACCGGCTACCCCAGCCTTGGGTACAGCATCTTTATTGGGCGCCGGAGGCACGGCTGGATTGGAATTAAGGCTGGAGGCAACATGCAGGCCGGCCGCCCCAGCCAGCGGTAATAGCGCTAACTCGCCGGTTATCAGCACCACGTTCTTGCTAGCTTTGTCAGCACTGCGCTTGAGCAAACGCATATTCACGATGCTCTGCAGAGCTGAAGCTCGCTTGGGCAGAACCAGCGCGACGACTTTTTCTTTGGCATTATCTACCTTATCAATTATCGAAGTTATATCGTCTTCGACATCGATGTAGACCGTTTCTTTGCCTAGCTTAGCCGGCTTTTTGGCTTCGTCTGTCATACTCTTAGTATTTTATTAAATCTTTCCTTAAGACTCACGTTATCGTCACTGCCACCGGAGTTAACAGTGTCCATCCCGACGCGCAGCAAACCCATGGCCGTGACAAATGTGTGGTCGGTAATGTCGGCTGTGGTGTCAGTAATGCCGACAACTTCCGACGGCTGGATATGCTGAACTATCGGTTTTTTGGTGAACGGCAGGCTTTTGTACCAATCTGATTCCTCTAGTTTCTGCATTAGCATCTCTAGACTCGAGCCGCCGCCGCAGAGCAGTAGACGATTGGGCAGATGATCTAATTTATTAAATTCCGCCAAGGCCAGTTCCACGCCGCTGGTCCAGACATTCAATGTTTTGGCCAAAGCTGTCTCAATCTTTTCGCGCTGTGGTTCGACTTTGCCCTCGGACAAACCTAGTTTAAGGCTCTCTGCTTTTACGAAATCAACGTCTAACTCCCGCTCAACAGCATGAGTGAAGGCTCGGCCGCCTATACCGAACATTTTAGTGCCTTCCACGCCGCCCTCGTTCACTACAGCTATATCCGTTGTGCCGCCGCCGACATCCATCAAAACAGCGCTTAAACTACCATTCGGGTCATCGCCAACCACACTGCGAGCCACGGCAAACGGTTCGGCAGCCACAGCTAAGAGTTCTAGATCTAGCTCGGCCGCCGTACGCTCCAGGGCACCGATGTGGATCATTGGGGCGAAGGCGGTATACATCTCAACCTGGACATCGCGCCCCTGAAAACCAACAGGGTTTGTAACCTTATAGCCGTCGATATCTATTCTGACTAGCGCGCTGTTAACCAGACGGACTTGGACATCTTTACCGCCAAGCTCCCAGGCTAAGTCACGCCGAGCTTTAGCCTCAGCTCGCTGCTGCACTAGCTCGATGATATGTTCCATCTCGTCAACATCGATCTCTTTAGAAGAGTTTTTGCGAGTAAATCGCACTACGGAAGTCGTGCCTTTAACTAGTTCGCCAGCAATACCAATAATAGCTCTGCGGGCGCTTACTCCAGCCTGTTGTTCAGCGATAGCCAAAGCTTTGTCACAATTAGCGGTCACCGCCGCAATATCGGCTATAGCGCCGGCCTGCATGTCCGCCAAACCCTGATGAGCCCGACCAACACCAATAATCTGTACTTCGTTGCCGACCACGCGTCCAACTAACGCTTTAACAAACTCCGTGCCGATATCTAGCGCCACCAGGTACTCACCGGCGCTTTGGATACGCTTAGGCGCGGTTTGTGTAGCTTTTGGCAGTTTGTCTTTGAGCGATTTTAACCGCTTGGCTTTCTCAAGCATCTCAAGGTGAATTATAACATAAACACCTTAGGCGAGCCGCTTGCAACCGTTGACAATTGTAAGCAAAAGCGGTATAACAACGAAGGTCTTATTTTTTATCTATAGGCATGGCGGCGCTGGACTCGGCGTATCAATCGGCGGTATTCTTCCCTCTCGCCTAGCCAGAAACTGGTAACCATCAGAACAAGCACTAGATAGGCAGGCCATTCTACCCATAGCCATTTTCTGATCTGGGTAATCAAAGGTGGGCTAAGTGAGCTATTGGCGATCGCTACTAAGCTCGCTTGGTGCGAGCCCCTGTCACTGACGACCGTTAGTAATTGGAATACGGCAGTCTGGCCAACACTATCAGTCGCGTTAACGCTAATCACGAAGCCAGTGTTCGAAGAGGCTTTTTTGTAGACATGGCTTATCGGTAGTACTCCCGGATTAAGTAGGTCGTAGTTCGATGAGGACCCATCTCCCCAATTAATCACGAAGCTGTATGGCGGCGTACCACCAGCTACGGTTATATCCCAGTTGCCCTTTTGGCCGACTAGGAAGCCGAAGTACTGGAAGTTAGTTGTTAGTAGCGGAGATTGGCCCGCAGAAGGCGAGACGTCGTAACTTATATAGATCGGCTGGGATAGCGGACCCTCGTCCTCTGTGATATTGAAAACCCGAGCCGTAATTTTATTTAGTCCAGGCACAAGGTCTATCTCGATGCTGAATGTTGGATCGCCAATACAGGGCGCAACACCTCTAAGGTCTTCGTTGACGTAGATTTTGATATGGCTATCTTTAGGACAGTCGCCAGCTAAAGTAATCGTTTTATCGTCCGAATGGATAGCCGTTTGCGGCGTAGTTGCCGACTGCGAAGCCGTTGGGTGATCGTCCCTATCATTGTGATTCGCGGACGTATGAACAGGAATGGCTATTTGGATAACGGCCGGGGTCGGCGGCAAAGGCGCGGGGACTCTAGCGGTAACGCTGTAGCTCAAGGCTAGGGCCTGGATGGTAGTTGTCACCAGCAGAACGCCAACGCATAGCAGCATAAAAAAAGTGGCTGGATGCAACAACAATCTCTGATGAATTTTGCGCCCTGCCCGGACTTTAAGCCTAGCTCGATATCGGGCATTTTGTGTTTTACGCTTCATTTTGATCTTATCTTAAGACAAGCCTATCGTACCACTGTTAGAACAAAACTTAAACGGTTTAGCTTAGGGCGGCTTTGATGCGGCGGACGCCGGCGCTTGAGCTCTCTTCTTTGACGATTTTGAATTTCTTGCCGCCTTCGCCGATTTGGCCTGTGTGTTCTACGTGGGGGCCGCCGCAGATTTCTCGGCTAAAAGGCTTTGCTGGATCACCGATTGTATAAACTTTGACTTTGTCACCGTACTTATCGCCAAAAGCACCGGAAGCTCCTTTTTTAAAGGCCTCGGTTGTTGGTTCTTCTTGCCATGTCACCGGCAAATCTTCGGCAATTTTTTCGTTGACGATTTTTTCGACTTCGGCAATTTGCTCGGGTGTCATTTTTTCTGGGTGACTAAAGTCGAACCGAGTACGCTCAGCCGTGATATTGCTGCCGCGCTGAACAACGTGGTCGCCCAAAACATTTTTTAGCGCCTGATACATCAAGTGGGTGGCAGTGTGATATTTAACGACTTGGTCGCTGGTATCGGCCAGCCCGCCTTTGAACATTCCGGCACTGGCTGTTTGACTCCGTTGTCGCTGCTCTTCCATAAAGTGATCGAAAATTGGTTGCCAGTCATCTGCCACCGTGATGCCACCTCTTTTGTGGGCTTCTTCAAGCGAGAGTTCTGAGGGGAAGCCATATGTATCATAAAGCTTGAATATGTCCGCTCCATCCAAAAGTTTTTCCTGCTTATTGTTGGATAGCGAACCGACTGGGCGAAGCATAAGTTTGTCAAAAACCTGCAAGCCTTTCCGAAGGGTTTGGCGGAATAGTTTTTCTTCGCGGGCAAAAGTTTCCAGGACTTCTTTTTCGGCTTTGGCAACTTCTGGAAAGTCTGGCTTGTATAAATCGATAATTATCGGCGCGACTTTTTCGCATAAATCTTGTTCGATGCCTAGGTCAAACGCGTAGCGGACAGCTCGACGTAGCAGTCGACGCAGGACGTAACCCTGGGCTTTATTGCTCGGAGCTACGCCGTCCACCGCCAAGAACAGCCCGGCTCGCAAGTGATCGGCAATTACTCGCATACTTTGCTGGTTTTGGGCATAGGTTTTGCCGCTTAATTTTTCCAGACCATCAATAATCGGCTTGATCAGGCTGATTTGGAAGATATCTGGATCGTCATTTACGGCTGCAGCTAAGCGCTCTAGGCCGCCGCCAAAATCGACGTTCGGTTTTGGCAAAGGCTCGAACTTATCGCCAACTTTTTTGTAAGTCATGAAGACCGAATTGCCAATTTCACCAAAGCGGCCGCAGTCACAGTTGGGGTGACATTTGTCTCCGTATTTCTTGTTGTGTTCGACTTGCGTGAACTCATAAAAGACTTCGCTATCGGGACCACCCGGCTCGCCCTCGCGCATGTGCTCTGGCGCGCCTTCACGGCTCCACCAGTTGTGCTCAGCTCCGTAAAAGATAATCCGCTCTTTTGGAACGCCTAGTTTTTGCCAGATTTCAGCGGACTCGGCGTCCTTTGGCACGCCGGTCTTTTCATCGCCCTCAAAGCAAGTAACCCAGAGTTTGTCCTTGGGCAGTTTTAGCTCTTTGGTCAAAAACTCCCAAAACCAAGGCAGTTGTTCGGCTTTAAAATAATCACCCAGACTCCAGTTGCCGAGCATCTCGAAGAAGGTCGTGTGACGGTTATCACCAACCTCGTCCATATCCTCAGCCCGGAAACAAGTCTGGCTATCCGCCAGCCGATTGCCATCCGGATGCTTTTGGCCTAGCAAATACGGGACCAGCGGCTGCATGCCGCTACCGGTAAATAGTGTGGTCGGGTCATCCTGCGGCACTAAGCTAGCCCGCGGCAAAATTTTGTGGTCCTTGGCTTCGAAAAACGCCAAATACTTTTTTCTGATTTCCTGAGAGGTCATTAAGCTAATTGTAACAGATGTATGCCTTGTAAAATATCCTGAAATATTCTAAGGTATAGTGATTATGGCGGAGAGTTGCAAAGAAAATTGTCCAATATTAGCAATGGCGCTTGGACAAAAAGAAACTTTGAGGTTTATAGATAAAACGTCTCAGGAAAAGTACTTATCCACGCTTGACGTCATGCAGTCTGCTGGCCAAGTTACTGAGGGGAGCGAAGATCTTGCCTTGGCGATAGGACAAGAAGTTGCGGGAGTCTCCGACTTGGTAGAGAACATTGCGCCAGTCGTAGACGAACTCCGGGAAAATGCTGTCACACTATGCCCGGGGCTAGAAGTAAAAAGCGGGAGAACTACCGGAAGCTGCATCATAAAATGCGGTGGTTTTAGTGTACGCGCACTCACAAAGCTAGTTGAGTCCCAGACGACTTTGATCCGCACCGCAGAGTTGATTCATGACGGCCCGGATCCTAAAACTTCATAGACTCACGATGCCGCCGCCGAGGCATTCGGAGTCGGCATAGAAAACGGCGGACTGGCCGGGCGTTAGAGCCCGGACTTCGTCTTCCAGTTCGGCGACCAGTTTAGAATTACTTAACCCCGCAGCAAAATCTTGATGCTCCGCAATCTGATTACCGACTGCTCCGCTCAGGATTTGCGGCGGGGTAAGGTTTTTTACTCGGATGAGTTTGGCGCGGTGGCGCATACGAACCATCAGTTTTTGGCTAGCAGTAGGCACGACGTTTATCCAATGAATATCCGCTAACTTGACTTCCCTGCCCCATAACTTTTCATCTTGCAGATCGGTTGTTACGTAAACTTCGTTCTTCTCCATATCTTTGCCAATCACATAGTATGGCAAGCCACCGCCGACCTCCAGGCCATGGCGCTGGCCAATAGTATAGAAAATCGCGCCATCATGCTTGCCGATGACTTTGCCTTTTTGATCAATTACCTTGCCCGGCTTTTTATCGATGTACTGCTCCAAAAACTCCTTAATGCCGACTTTGCCGACAAAACATATGCCCATGCTTTCTTTCTTATCAGCCGTCACTAGCTTGTACTTTTTGGCCAGCTCCCTGACCTGCGGCTTGATTAAATCTCCCAGCGGGAAGATTGTCCGCTCAAGAGCATCTTTAGTGACCCGGCACAAAAAATAGGTTTGGTCTTTATTGGAATCCTTTGCCACAAACAGGCGGCCATCTTTGGTTTTGGCATAGTGCCCTGTCGCCACAAGATCAGCGCCATCTTCCAGAGCTGTATCCAAAAACAATTTGAACTTGATCTCTTGGTTGCACATAATGTCCGGATTCGGCGTACGGCCGGCCTTGAATTCATCCAACATGTAGTCGACAACCTTGCGCTTATACTGCTTTTGAAAATCATAAACTTTAAAATCTATACCCAGCTGGACCGCCACTCGTTTGGCGTCAGCAAAATCTTCCTTCCATGGACACGGCATGCCAGGCAAATCTTGCGTCCAGTTCTTCATATAGACGCCAACGACCTTAAAGCCTTGCTCTTTAAGCAAAGCCGCGCTGACGGAGCTATCCACTCCGCCGGACAACCCGACGTACACCGTTTTCATTATCTACATTTTAACAAATTTACAGAGGTGAGGGTAAAGTTTAATCTGACCAACTAGCTATAACTTCTTCGTTGTAAGCCCTAACTACAGCTTCTGGGTAATGAGCATTGCTATAAAGGACCCTTCCGGCTTCAAGGTCGGCCTGCCTATCACCTCTATATGCCAATCGCATAATGAACCTACTAGCTCGACCCTTAGACTCGTATTCTTTCCCGAGATGATAAAGGCCTTCTCGCCACTCACTATAGCCTGCCATAAAATCTCTCGTCGATGATGTACGCTGTTTCTCCAGCCCGCTGTCCATGCGGATATTATATGTTAGATATCTAAAAAGACGGTGACTTTGTCGGCCTTCACATGGATCACGCCCTGCTCCACCGGTAATTTAAAATCGGTGTTTTGAGGCGTGTGAACTGTAATCGTACACGGCACTAGCAGGCTCATGAAATTTTTGTGCTGAGGCAATACATCGAACGGCCCCGTGCCATTGACAGCGCTCAGGCTATGGGCCTGGCCTTCGAAATACGTCTGAAAGGGCGTGTAGATTTTGACGGACATTAGTTCTTCGGGCATGACGTTTAGCTCCCGCTAGCTAGGATGGCTTCAACGCCGGCAAGTGTTTGATCACGGGGAATATACTCGCCCTTACGGCCGGTGTCTTTTTCGGTCACAAAGGTGTTCTGGGAGAAAAAGTTAATCAGCTGGGTAGCTTTGCTAAAGTCCAGCCTGTCCTGAGCCGAAAGTTCATTTTCACCAATGATGGCGATGATACTTTTAAGTGACTGGTGTTTTTGCAGCAAGGCCTGGACTTGAACGCTCAAATTATAATGGCGCTCACCTACAATGTCCGGTGCCAGCAAACTGGAGCTAGTGCGAATAAGATCTACCGCTGGGCGAATGCCTTCCTCGGCCACTGAGCGAGACAGCACAATGGTACCATCCAGCTCGTGCTGGATCATCTGTACGGCTGGGTCGCTCATATCGTCGGCTGGCACATAGATAGTCTCGACGGCCGTGATAGAGCCATTCTCGTTAGAACTTAGCCTGTCCTCCAGAAGTTTTACGTCAGAAAAAATCGTTGGTTCATAGCCGCCCTCGCTCGGGATTTGGCCCAGGATCGTTGATAGCTCGTTACGGGCTTGGACGTAGCGATACATATTGTCGGCAAAAAACAGAATGTCCTTTTTTTCCTGATCTCGGAAGTGCTCGGCAGCTGCCACGGCCGTCAGGCCAACCAGGACGCGCTGGGCTGGGTTCTGGTCCATCTGGCCAAAGTACATGACAGTGTTCTTGAGTAGATCGCCAGCCTTGAGCGTTTCATAAAGTTCTTGGCCTTCGCGGATACGCTCGCCAATACCAGTAAAGAAGCTGAGGCCCTGGCCGCTCTTAGCAACATTATGGATCAGCTCCATGGTTAGCACGGTCTTACCAACGCCAGCACCGCCGATAATCCCAATTTTGCGGCCTTTAACAAACGGTGTCAGAAAATCGATAACCTTGATGCCGGTTTCAAGCAGCTCATTTTTTGCCGTTTTGAAAGACGTGCTGCGAGCGGCCATTTGCATAATGTTCTTGTGTGGCAAGTTGTCGCCAACGGGCTGGCCGTCCAACGGATGGCCCATGGCGTCAAAGACCCGACCGATAGTGCTTTGCCCGACCGGAATCTCAATGCCTTTGCCGGTACGTTCGACGCCCATATTTTTTTGCAGAGAGCGGTCAGCATTAATGTTGATGCAGACGGCGATGTTATTGTCTATCAAATGGTCTACGAGCAGCTGGCCCTTCTTGGGGCTGGAGGCTATTAAAACTTCGCCGCTGTCTGGCAGATCGCTATCGAACTGTATCTCAACAATCAAGTCGCGAATGGACAGAATAGATCCAGCGCTCATCCCGTTAGACCTCCATAAAGTTTAGGTAGATCATGGAGTGATTGAAACAAGCACTGGCCTTCAGACGTCAACCAAAGACTATAAGTTAAGTGGAGTCTAACGGGACTCATGCTTGCTTCCTTCTGAGGCCGTTAATGACCTCCTTGGCGCGTTCGTCTTTTAGCCAGCGGTGGGCCTGGTTGTAACTGGTGCGTAATCCCCGGAAAGACTCGTCAGCTTTATCCCGAGCGGCATGCATCGCCCGGAAACGGCTGGCATACTGGGCCAGCTTGGAATCTAGGATAATCTGGCCCAACATAATACTAACCATAGAGCGCTCCAAGTGGTCGACGACAGCCAATGTGCTTGGTTCGAAAATATAAGTCCGCTCTGAAATTGTGTCTTCTGTTTCCTTGACGTTCTCACCCATTTCGGTCACCAGAGCGCTCATTTGAATATAACGGACTTCCTGGCGGGTCAGCGAGACGTAGGCCGGATAATAAACTACCGTCGACTTGTACTGCGGGATTAGCGCCACCAGCGGCTGGACGTTAAAGTTGCGATCGGCAGATGGCAAACGGAAGCTGCGAACGTAGTGCACTCCGGCGTGGAGCAGCTGCATAGCGCCGTGCGAACCAATAACGACAACGTCGAACTGGTTGGGGTCGTAAGCTTCCAACGCGGCAGCTACCACTCGCTGGTCGATGTCTCCGCTAAAGCTGCCCTCGGCCGTAATAAGGATTAAAAGCTCCTTGTTAATCGGCCGCAGGCCGGCTTTACGGCCAAAGTTGAAGTCTTTGCTGACCCTGATTTGGCTATAAATGCGCCAAAGCTCATCGAAGAATTGCTGGCTGGCCAATACCTGGTCTTTAATTTGGGAAATATGCATGCTGGCAATGCCCTCAAAGGCTCCGGTCAGTTCTACGACGGTGGACATCGTATCGCGTTCGCGGGCAATTTCGGTTAAGCGCCTCATCCCGTTAGAACCTCACTCAATCTTCTTGGTTTGGTTAACGTTTGAAGTGCAAAGGAGGATTCAGACGTTACAATTCTCATGGCCGCCTCCTGGGTTCTAACGGGACTCATGTGCGAGCTCCTACAAAATTGGCCTTAAGGTTAGCCAGTACTTGGTCATAATCTTCAGCTTTTTTGATAAGAGACGCATTATCGGCAGCCATCTTTTTTAGTTGGGCTATATCAACGGCGGCGTTAACTGTATCATCCAAGACAATATCCAGCATTAGCTGTTGTGCCGGCAGGCTGTAGCTTTCGCCTGGAATTTGGTTAAGCAATTGGCGCAATTTTTGTCCGCGGACCAAATCGGCCTGGGCGGCTGGAGCCAGTTCGGCACCAAAGTGCGAGAACTCCAAAGCTTGGTTATAGGCAGTTAATGAACGCAGGCTGCGGCCACTCTGGGCCTTCTGGCGATCACTGTGGCCGCGGGCGCCAACACGCGTAACTGACAAACCGCTAGATATCGCCGGCCTGAGCCCATCGCGAAAGACTTGCATGTCTAATATCCACTGGCCGTCAGTAATAGACATGATGTTGGTCGGCAAATACGCTGTAATATCGCCACTGTCGGCCATAACGATCGGGATGGCGGTTAAATGTTTGCCGGTTTTTTTAAGCCGGCCGGCGCGCTCTAAAAGGGAGCTGTGGGCGTGGAACATATCGCCCGGATAGCTATCGCGTCCCGGGCTGACGCCGGACAGCAAGGATATCTCACGATAGGCGTGGGCATGGCTGGTAAGGTCATCGTAGATGACCAGAGCATCCTGCCCTACCGACTGCCACAAATATTCGCCCATGGCGCAGCCTATATAAGGTGCCAGGTAAGAAGCCACCAACGAATCAAAAATTGTCGAGACGATGACGATGCTTTTTTGCATTGCGCCGTTATCGGTCAAACGGGTCAGTAGCGTGTCGATGTCCGATCGCCGCTTGGCGATCATGACGTAAATAACAACTTGGTCAGTATTTTTTTGATTAATCGCGATTTGGGTCGCCAAAGTGGATTTGCCGGATTTACTATCACCAAGCAACGCCAAGCGTTGGCCGCGGACAATTGGAAACAACGCGTCAACAGAAGTGACTCCGGTTTCTAGTAACTGCGAAAGGCCTTCGCGTTCATAGATTGGCGGAGCACCGTTAAAAACCGGCCAGGTATTATCAGCAGCGATGACGCCTTTACCGTCCAGCGGTTCGCCAGTTACGGAAATTACCCGGCCAATAAAATCTTTGCCAACCTTGGTCATCAATTCAGTTTGTTGAACAACTACTAGAGAGCCAACGCTGATAGTTTGGACTCCTAGATGCAGGATCAAGACCTTGTCTTCCAGGATGTGCTGGACGAAGCCTTTAGAGCCATCATCAAAATTAACCAGCGCGTGGATATTGACTGGCTGCAGCCCCTTAACGGTGACTAAAAAGTTGTCGACAGCCGTAACTTCGCCAACTGGTTGGCCGGCATCAACAAACCGCTGGAAGTGCTGGCCGGTTTGCTCGGTCATTTAACCGCTCCAGAGACTAGGCCCAAGAGCATCGGACCTTGTTTGCGAAGCTTGGCTCGAATACTCATGTCAAATAGTTGGTTGGGCGTGCGCAGTACGCAGCCAGCTGCAATCGACGGCTGGAGGCCGATCGACAGCAAAGTATTTGGGTTAATGTTGTCCCGAAACCAAGCCACAATTTTCTCCAGGGCTTTAGGCGACGGCTCGCTAGCAAAACTAAGGTGCATTGATGGAGCATTTTTTAGCAGTTCACTAAGGGTTGCAGTCAGTTTCTTCCGTTCTGCTGCTTCTAATAAATTGAGGTTGTTATTCCTGGCCAAATCGCCCAGCAACTGACCAATGCGCGGCTGAGCAGAATCCGCGCTAGCCGTTCCACGGGCTGCTGCCGACACGAAATAATCGTCCAGCTGGGCCAGTTCACGGACTAAACGACGAACCTCGGCCGAGCCGACCACGCCTACCGTCAGTTTAAGTTCCATTTTTTATGTCCTCTAGAATAGCCGGCTTGTTGGCCTCTAGCTCGGCCAGTATATAATCCAGCTGATCGGACAGATCAATCTGGTCGCCAATCGCCGCCAAAACATAATGGTTAATGATGCTGGCCATGCTTTTTTCGAACTGCTCTAAAATGTGTTTCTTTTGAGCTTCAGCTTGGGTGGCCATCTGGGTCTCCATAAATTGGCGCTGCTGGTCAATCGTCGTAATGGTCTTTTCGATTGAGCCAACGGCAATTTGTTTGGCGTCAGCTATACTCTGTTCGTACTTTTTGAACTCTACCTGCAGAGTGCGGGTAATTTCAGTCCTCATATAATCGTTCAACTGGGTGGTGGTTTGACGCAGATCTTGCTGAAGAAAGGTGGCGTTCTCGCCAATAATTTTTTCAAAATGCAGCCGCCCGCGGTTACGCAGCTCCTCTCGGAAGTTCTCGTCAAAAATGTGCTCAACATCTGTGTTAGCGGCCGCTTCCAGACCGGCCTTAACCTGGTGTGAGCCTTTGCCCGACTTGCCGATTCTTATTGCCAACCACACAAAAGCCGCTGTAGCGCTGGCCAGCGTCCCGACGATTAGTATTAGCCCACCCGTGTTCATTATTTATTTACTCTTATAACTTCAATATTAAATATACCGCAGCCAGCGAGGCAATGAAAATGACTATCGCAGTGGCAATCACCTGAGCCAAGCCAGTCACGATCAGATGGCGGCTCAACGGGTTGCGACCAATCGAGATCATAGCGCTGCGGATACCGACCATCAGCAAGATTATCGTCAAGGCCATAGCAACCACAAAGATGATTACACCGATGTAAATTTTTAGTGGAGAAATTTCGTGGCCGGCGACGGTATTGCCGATTTTCTGCAGCGGAGACGGAATCGCCAAGGTGTTGTGGTAAAGCGGGTTACGCATAACGCTAACAGCGACTACCGGATCGCCAATAGCGTATTTGCCCGTGTGGCCAACAACATTATGCACGCCATCAAAACCCTGGGTAGCGTGGCCGACAACGATCGGCTGGTAAGGCGTCGCCTTGGCGGCGGTGCCGGCAGTGCCAGACATGGAGATATAGTCGCCGGCATGAATAACACCGTTCTCGGTGCTAACTAAAACCGGGTAGTCGCCGCCAGCTGTGACGTAAACCTGTTGCCCACTGCGCTGCATAACTACTGGCGCCTTGGAGCCATCGACCAACACGCCATAGATACCAGCCGAGTTGTTGGCCGCCGTTGCCTGGACCGTATCAAGTTTTTTGGCGTCTAAACTAACAACCTCGCCAATTTTTAAATTGCCGTCAGCGGCAAAACCCTGAACGACATAATCAGCCAAGGCGATGGCAGGCAAAGCAAAGAGAACCAGCCCACAAATTATCAGCCAATGCCAGCTCAAGCTAAAACGGCGTAATTGTCGTCTCACTACCGCTAAATTATAACGCTTTTGTTTACTTCGTACTATCTGTAAACCGCACTAGCTGAGCGATAGTTTCTTTGATGTCGTCTTTTGTAATAAACCGGCCAAAGCTAAAGCGCAGCGTCGATCGGGCCTCCGCCTCGCTCAGCCCAATAGCTCGAAGCACGTGCGAAGGTTCGTCTGTACTGGCGCTGCAAGCGCTGCCAACGGCAGTTTGGATACCAGCTTCGTCTAGCTGCATCATTAACCGCTCGTTATCAGCCCCCGGAAAAGTCACGCTAGAGATGTGAGGCGCGCGGTGCTTAGAACCGCCGTTAATAATCGCTGCCGGCAATTGTTCGGCCAAAGCCTCCTCAAAGTCCGACCGCAAATTCGCGATTTTTTTTGATTGGCTTTGGCGGTCTTTCTGCGCTTGTGATAACGCCGCCGCTAGCCCCACAGCAAAAGCTACATTCTCGGTACCAGAACGTAGTCCATACTCTTGGCCGCCGCCCAGGACTAAAGGCTCTAACCTGACTCCTGCTCTTACATAAAGCGCTCCGCTTTGTTTTAGCCCGTAAATTTTACCGCCGTTGAGGCTAAGCAGGTCAACGCCCAGGCGCGATATATGCAGGTCCAAATAATTGCCGGCTTGGGCAGCATCGGTGTGCAAATAAAGCGGCAGCGGGTTGCCTCTAGATTTACGCTCATTACTTAACTTGTTAAGTAATTTTGATATCGCGCTGATAGGCTGGACAGTCCCCAGCTCGTTGTTGACTAGCATAATGCTAACCAGGACGGTTTTGTCGCTAACCGCTGTCTCGAGTTTTTGTAGATCAACTACTCCCCGCTCATCCGCTGGAATTAGCTTGTGACGAAAAAGCTTGGCAGGCTCCAGAACCGAGTCGTGCTCGATAGCACTGATCAGTACTTCGCCGTCTGGGTAGCGGCGCATAACCCCCTGGATAGCTAAGTTGTTGGCCTCGGTAGCACCAGCTGTAAAGATTATCTCGGCTGGCCGAGCACCCAAACAGAGAGCAACTTGAGCTCTGGCCGCTTCCAAGTCTTTGCGCACTGAACGAGCTGCCAAATAAGTTGCCGAGGGGTTATAGAATTCTTCTCGCAAATATGGTCCTATCGCCTCCAGAACTTTTTTGTCGACGGGCGTAGCAGCAGCATAATCCAGGTATATTGATTTCATTTCAGTCCAAATAATTTAACCGTGTTGGCGGTTGTGCTTCGAGCTAGGTTCTCCAGGCTCTCGCCGCGTAGCTTAGCCAAGAACTCAGCGATAGTCCTGATATGTTTAGGCTCACAGACCTCTCCGCGATACGGCGCCGGAGTCAAAAACGGCGCATCAGTTTCCAGTAGCAGCCTCTCGAGCGGCACGGCTTTGGCCGCCTCCAGCTGCGACTGCTCACGGGTGAAAGTCATAATGCCGTTAAGCCCAACTGACAAACCGCGGCGTAACGCCTCGTCAAGATGGCCGCTATGGGAGCTAAAACTGTGGACCACGCCTTTGATATTTTTATAAGAATCAAAGATCGGCCAAAAATCTTCAAAGGCGTCACGGATGTGGAAAATAATCGGTAAGTTTTCTTCCAAAGCGGTCTCTATGTGGATTCTTAGAGCGGCTTTTTGGTCAGCCTTATCCGAAAAATTGCGGTAATAATCCAGGCCGGTTTCGCCAACTGCTACGACCTTTGGCTGGCTGGCCAGTTTTTTAAGTTTTTTAGCGGAATTTGGATCAGCCAGGAATTTGGCGGCATCATGCGGATGAGCACCGACGCTGGCCCAAACATTGTTCTTGCGGCTCGCCAACTCGAGATTAATCTCAGAGTCCTTAAGCGTGGTGCCGACACTAATGACTTTCTTCACATCGGCTAATTTTGCCCTAGCTAAAACTTCGTCTTCGTGGCCGTGATAAGCATCGAATTGAAGATGGCAATGGCTATCAATAAGCTCCATAAGGCTCTTAGGCTTTCTTGGCGGTTTCGTGCTTGGGGAACATCGGTCCAGGCAGGCTTTTTAGGACGCCCGTGCTGAAAGTTTGTTGGATAGTCGCCGCCGTCGCTGGCATAAACGGGCTAAGCAACACGGCAATTTCCAGCAAGCTAGCCACCAGATACGCCAGTGTTTCGCGCAGGTGGGCTTCATCGCCAGATTTGGCGATTTCCCACGGCTTGGTTTCCTCAATATACTGGTTTAGCCCGCGGACCTGCTCCCAGACAATATCCAAAGCTTTGTCGAAACGGCAGTCAACTATTGCCTGCTTGTATGAACCCACATCGTGATCGGGGTCAGGGATATCGCCAATGATACCTTTTTGGTAATTCTTGATCATAGCTGCTATGCGGCTAACCGCGTTACCCAGCTCGTCGGCCAGTTCGCTGTTATAAGCTTCGGTAAATCGTTCCCAGGTAAAGTCGCCATCTCCATATGCCGGAATGTGCCGCATGAAAAAGTACCGGCAGGCATCTACGCCAAACTTAGAAATAATGTCCTTAGGAGCCACTACGTTACCCAGCGTCTTGCTCATTTTCTTATTGCCGACTTCTATATGGCCATGGACGTAGAGCATCTTGGGCAGAGGCAAGCCCAGGCCAAGCAGCATCGCCGGCCAAATAGCGGCGTGGAATCGCAAAATGTCTTTGCCTATAACCTGAACGTCAGCTGGCCAAAATTCTTTAAGGTCTTTGCCCTCCGGGTAGCCTAGCGCCGTGATGTAGTTCATCAAGGCCTCGAACCAAACGTACATGACTTGGCCGGTGTCACCCGGTACCGGAATCCCCCAGCTAATTTTGTCGGCTGGGCGGCTGATAGAGATATCTTCCAGATCGGCAATGATATTTAATATTTCGTGCTTGCGGCTCTCGGGGACAATTCGGAGCGCGTCGCTGTCAATCGCTTCTTTAATCTGCGGGCCAAAAGCCGTTAGTTTAAAGAAGTAGTTTTCTTCCTGCAGTTTTTCATAAGGCCGGTTGTGGTCTGGGCAGACGCCTTTGTTAGCTTTGACCATGGCCTCTGGGAAGTATTCTTCATGGCCAGTGCAGTACCAGCCGACGTAGGTCGATTTATAAATGTGTTTGGCCAAATTTTTCCATATGGTCTGAGCCCGTTTAACGTGATCAGGGTCGGTCGTTCGGATGAAGCGGTCGTTGCTAATATCCAACTGCTTGAGCAGCTCGACAAAAGAAGCACTGGTTTTATCGGCAAAAGCCTTGGGCGTTAGCTTGGCTTCGGCGGCTTTTTCGGCAATTTTGCCCCCATGCTCATCAGTGCCGGTTAAAAACAAAACCTTAACGCCGCTGGCGCGCATATAGCGGGCTAGAACGTCAGCAGCAACATACTCCAAAGCATGGCCAACATGCGGCTCGGCGTTGACATAGGGAATTGAGGTCGTAATGTAGAACTTCATCTGTTTAATTCTAGCTCAAAATAGAGAACTTTGCTCGGGGCTAGGGTCGATTTGGACGTTCAGGTGGTCTGCCAGTCGCCGCAGCAGCTCGTCCTGGCCAGCCACCAATTTGCCGGTGGCTCTATCCACCGGCATATACTCGGCTCTATCAATTTCTGGAAATTCCTGTTTTTGGCCGGAGCGCGGCGGCCACTCTATCTCAAAAGTATTGCTTTTAATCTGGCTAACATCAAGGTCAGCTTCCAGCGCCCAGGCTGTAACCTGCTTGTTGTTTTTCTGCTTAATATCGCCTAGCTCGATCAGCTGGCCACCGGGTACTTCAAGTCCAAGCTCTTCTTTAAATTCGCGCTTCGCGGCAGCTAGTGGATCTTCGCCCTCTTCGTATTCACCTTTAGGGATGCTCCACGCTCCTTTATCCTTCTTGGCCCACCATGGCGATCCCATATGAGCAATCAGAACCTCGAGCCGGCCGGCCTTTTTTCGATAAACTAATAATCCCGCACTGGTTTTCATAATTTTGGTGGGTCCTACAGGGCTCGAACCTGTGACCTCAGCAATGTGAATGCTGCGCTCTAGCCAACTGAGCTAAGAACCCGCTTCACAAATTATATAACTTAGGAAAGAAAAAGAGGGAGGTGATTAGTGGCCGCGCGGTTCCCCGCGCGGCCACTATCCGAACCGTTACGCCGACGACGCCGAAGGTTGGATGAGATGCTTCACCGACCAGCGGCGGCCCAGTGGCTCGTTCTCCGCCGGCGGACGCATCTCCGCGAAGTACACGCCGTGGTACATGAAGAGCTCGTCGACCTTGTGGCGTTCCAGGCTGTCTGGGCAGTGGATGTGCGCCAGGGCAACCAGTCGCCAGACGGTGTCGTGTTCATGCCTGGCGAACGCGTCACTGGCAGCAGAGAGGCACACCGAGAGCATGCTGCCCTTGATGTAGTCCCTGCTGGCGAATGCGAAAGCGCCCGTGTAATAGCGACGACCCTCGCGTTTGCTGTACTTCGTGCCCGTGGCGAAGAGCTTGACAGCCTCGCGAACGAAAGCCCGCGCGCACACCTGTTGTGCCTCTGGGCCGTACGTACGAAGCTTCCGCTTGCACTCGTTCAGGGCGCTTCTGGACGTCTTCCTGCAACTCCGCCGACGAGTGTCCGAGCTGAAGGCTCTCACGACGTCTCTTGCGGCCTTGCCTATACCGGACATTTAGCCCTTTCTCGAAGACAGCGATCACGCACAAGCCTTCCAGTGAGTTCCTAGGCTCTCCTCCCTCTTGTAAAAAAGAAAACGACCGCTTCTTGCTGCGGTCGCCTCGGTCTTGGTCGGTTGCGAACTTTAGGCAACAGCAGCATCATCTCGATTGACGAGAATAATGCTCTTTTGCATAAAGTAACGCGAACTTACCATGTGTTCTTTTATACAGACCACTGATCTAAAATGCAAGATCATTTTTAATGATAAAGGTCGAAAACCAGGTCGGCGATACCACGCATCGCCCGCATAATTTCCGAGTGTGCGAAGTTCAAGGCTGCACGATCCATCGTTAACGCAGGATCGTAGCTACGCTCTCCTCGTTCTTCGAGCTCGTCAATCTGACTAGACATTATCGTGAATATAGAATCGGCTAATTCCTCGGCCGTGAAGTGTTCCTCATCAATCTCGAGCAGTTTATTTTGTTCCCTGATGACACGATACGAGCCTCGCATGAACGGTAAGCCGGCAATCCAGCCCAGCAGTCTCATGCCTTCAGCCGCTTTCTGACCGTTCGATCCCGTAGCGAGCGCCATGCACTTGTCCCTATTAAGCTGTAATGCCTCAAGGTTATCTACGGCCATTTGAATTAGCATTGGGCGCATAGTCTCGACGTCAATTCTTTCATTTGCGATTTCCAATAAGTCCCTAATGTTAGGCAGTAATGGAAATTCACAGTAATTATTCCTAGTATTCCGCTCTGCTGACATCAAGACAAGATCTTTAACGAGCGATGTGTTCTCTCCCACGCTTCTCCATATCAGCTCGATCTCGGCGTCAACGGCTTCATCAGCGCCCTCAATTTTTAGAATGTCAAAATAATCCCTGATGTCTCTGGCATCTTTCTCGGGAATTCTGGGCAACATACCGGCTTCTCTTTGCTCGACTTCATCAGCATCAATTAGATCCCAAACACTCTCAGCAGAGCCGTGATCGTGATCAGGCTCTTTTCCTCCGCCATCGGAGGCATCGCCCGCAGGGCGGAATTCATAGGGAAAACCTCGTTCCATTGGTCATATTATGCCAAATTCTTGACTTTTTTGCAATGGCTTGGTGCTGAACTTTGGCTTGCCCTGTGCTACCAACATCGGAGAGAACAGCTGACAACAGCGGCCGAACGAGATTGTTATTCAGTCCCCCTTTAGATTGCCAAGTTGGTCGAATCGTAAAATACTCGACTAGTTAACTTTTTTCGGCTTTTACCGCTTGAACGCCCAGCTGGTGGACGACGTTTTCGAAATTTCTCTCCACCACGTTGTCCTTTTTATCGACGTGGACGTGCGCCATGCGCTCAGCAATGTGTAAATTAAGGGTTTTGTCGACTGTGCCGATGGCTAGAGCACCCGCTGCCAAAGCAATGGGTAAGTAAAGCGGCAAGTAGATAAAGTGGATTTCCATAATGTCAGGGCGGTTATTCCACATCTCACCGGCCCGCTTACCTAGCCTCTCGACTCTACCAGGCTGTTCTGGCTCGGTAGGATCTACCGGCACAGAAATAGGACCAAAGACTTCTTCAGAAGTTCCGTGCGTCTTGCGAACAGGAAAAGATTCATCCGTTCGGACATCAGACATAAACAGTAGAATATAACTTTAGTTATGTTCTGTCAAAACAGGTAAACCTAGGTTTTGGGTTGGAGGATGCTGAAGCGGTTGCCTTCGGTATCTTCGGCCGAGATCCATAGACCGACGCCTGGTATCATCGTCGGCTCCATAGTGTGTTTGCCGTCCGGCGTCATGCCGCCCTTGATTTTGCCGCCGGCTTTTTTCACTTCTTCTACTGCCGCTTTGATGTCGTCCACCGAAATAACGATTGACGGCGCGTGGCTGTCTGGGCTGTCGGACTTGGCGTAGAAACCGCCATTGATATTGCCAGGAGTTTTGACCATGCCCTGCTCGTCGGTCTCGGTCGTCTGGGCGACCACGTAGTTACCCATGTCCTTGCCAAACTGCTGCATCTTCCAGCCAAAAGCCGATGAATAGAATTTCTTCATCCGCTCCCGGTCGTTATACCCCATCTCAAAATGAACTACCGGATCCATCTTCGCACTCATATCGCCCTCCTCTTTCAATATTGTCCCCAAATTATACCAGCCCACCCGACCCCAGACCGTAGTTTAGAACCCAATTGATTTAAGCAAGCTATGCTTTTTTATTAATCGCATGGCTTAATATTTTAATAGATTCTTCTAGATCTTCCCCTGAGAACACATACTCGTTGTTGGTTCTGTGATGGATAATGTGCCGTATATACAAGGGCAGTGCATAGTCGAGTCCATCCTCATTCTCCCTTTTCCCATCCATTGAATATTTTCTCGTGCTACTACCAGCCTCTATTAGTGCTCTGTTTATTTCATTGCCAGCACCAAGCTTGGTGTCGCGAGACGTCAATGTACGCATTGCTTTGTCGAACAAGTGAATATGGAGCAACTCGTCTTCTACTCCAGTAAAACTGTTCCCTGGCTGAGGCTCGGGCTTAGTCGTGCCATTCTCCTTAACGAAGGCGACCACTCTGCTATCGTCGCTATCCATATTGGTATATGCAAAGAATGGATCGTGTGTTGAGATAATAACCTGGTGGTCTGTTTTGTTGGCAATCTCCACTAACGCCTCGTTTAGCGTTTTCTTTAGTTCTGGGTGTAGATAGATTTCGGGCTCTTCAAATAACACGAGTACAGTAGCCGGCTGTTTCCCCTCGCCCTCTTGTTGGTCTAGCACATCAGAATAAGCCTTTAAAAGAGCAGCCACCATGAGCCTCTGGGTGCCCTGACCCAGGTCTTTAAAGCCCCGAGGCTCCCCACCCTCTTTTGCTTGCATTTTTTCTAGGAGTAGTTGCACTATCGCGTCGCTGTCTGGCTCGGATTTAGGACTAAGCTCCATGCCATGATCCGGGCTTTCAGTAAATTCTTGCATGTTCTGAGTAGCCAAGTCGCCTAATTTACTCATATATGTATCGATGTCTGGCTTTTGTTTTAGCTGCAAGCTAACGCCAAGATTTTCAAAAAGTGCAGCCAAATTTTTTACGAGAGGAGAGCCTTTAGCAGAAGTCTTAGCCTCTCCCTCGGATGGAAGAATATTTTCTGCGGCTATGTAAACAACTGTCGGCTTAATATCTTCGCCCTCTTCGGACAGAAACTTTCCCTTGCCCAAGCCGCCCTTCTCGATGGGCGTAATTAGTCTCATGAATGTGGACTTTCCACTGTTATTTTTGCCCGTTATTACAAGCAGCCTTGGTAAGTCATCGATTTTAAAGTCTGAAGGAATGCAGCCCTTAGCAGCCGTAACGGTGATTTCTTTTATGTGAGCCATGCTTGAATTTTATTATAGTTTATCTTGATGGGCGACCTTGGGCTTCGTATTAAAATGTTAAATTGTGATTCGAGTATCTGACGATTCTGCTCCTAGCTTCGGACATTGAGAAAACAGAGGGAGCCAGCCGGGTCCGGGCATCGGCTTATCTGAACTGGGTGAGGTCGTGTATATTGTAGCTAGTTTTTGTTTGGTAATTTTTCTTTTAGGAATTTTAGTAGCTCTGGGAACTCTTTCTTGCCTGTATCTTCGCCAAAATGTCCTTCATTATCGAATTCAAAATAAACACTGCCCAGCTTGTCGCGGATATATCTAGGTTCGGTGATTGGAATATAAGGATCGTCTTTGGAGGCAAAGACAGCTGTCCAGTTTTGGTTAGTCTTGATTCTGCCCCATTGCCACGGCGTGTCAAAGTAGCCGCTCTTGCGCTCATCCTCATAGCCCAAATCTGTGTAGTAAACTCCAACCAGCACACTAGCTCCAACTTTATTTTCTTCGGCATACTTAAGAATTGCTAACGCCCCGGAAGAATGGCCAACCACTATATCGTCAGGGCCAATTCTTAGTATATTTTTGAAATAAGGCAGCCAAAACTTCGAGCGAGCCAGAACGGGGTCCGGCAAATCCGGGGTTTCGCACTTGATGCCGATCTTTTTTAGCTCGAACTTAACGTATGGGAACCAGTTGTCAGTGCCCTTACCGCCGCCATTGCCATGCAGTAAAATCACTCTGTTCATAGAGATATTTTATCAAAATTCGGAGGTAAATCTGATGGATAAATTTGGTTCGGGCATCGGCTTTTTCCTGAAAAGTTTCGTCAAACAAACAACTTCTAAGGCCGAGGACTGTTTGAGCCGAAGGCGAGTTCCGCAGGCTGTTGTTTGGCTTGACTAGAAAGTTCATCAAGAAAAAACGCCGCCCGGCGGTGGGTGCTACCTTGCCGCTCAAGGTAGCAAAAATGTATTTTGCCGGAACAAAATGGAACAAGCTTTTTCCGTGACTAAGAGCTGGGGCAGCTATTTTGTCGCGCCCTGGCCGAGGTCGTTCAGCAAGATGATCAACTGTCTTTTTTCAACGGTGGAACAGTCTATTTTTCTATTCCGGGCTATCATATAACCCTGAATCAGCCTTTGGATTCTTAGCGTGTTGTCTCTTGTCAAAAAACTGATTGATTTAATATCGTTTGTAAAAAACTTAGAGAATATGTGGATAGAGCCGAAAAACGGCCCAACGTTGGACTCCACATTCAAAATATCTTCAATCCGAACGCTGATTGTGTTGGCCATGCTAAAAAATTCGCGGTGGACAATCGTTAGTTGTTGCCTGTCCATACTGATGCTGTCCGGGAACAGCGTAAACGGAAAAACCGTTTTGGCACTAAAGAGTATGTCGTGGGCTCCAACGGTAACATCCACGAGCTTTTCTTCGTTGGTTATTTGAGATTCTTTGCGCGCTAGTACCGACGGCCTGGGTATCCTGATACTCATCGGGCGATTTGCTAGGGCTGTGCGAATTGCCTCCACCGGGTTGATTGAAGCAAACAGTTTTATGTTACGGGTCATGGGGCAAGCCTTTCTAAACTTACATGGTGCAAAAGCCCGGCAGTTTAGTAACACTCTCCCTCAAAAAGCGCACGTACTAGTGTCGACTGGATTACCATTAGTATAGCACGTTTGTTGAAATATTTACAACTTTCTACAGAGGTAAGACTTCTACCAAAAAACAAACTTTAGTGGTAGATGGTCCACACGCTGGATAGTAGTCATACAACTTATTTGCATTTTGCACCTTAGGGTGCAAAAATAATCCGATAATGCATGAACCCCTCCGGGAGTCCGTACCTTCTATCGCTTCGTTGCCTGCTACCGGCAGGGCTGCTTCTCTCGGTAACTTAATGCGGGACATAAAGCGTTCAATGCTGTTCGATTTGGCAGACTACCGGAGAGATCCTACGCTTTTAACACCCGAGGTTCGAACGCGTCTAGTCGAGCTTGGTGAGGCAATAGTGCAAATCATTGAGCAAGCGGCTGGTCTGTTGAACGAGATGCAAGAGGTCGGGGCCATTGAGATCGATTTATCGGGAGAGGGAGGATTTTTGCCACGCATATTAGACCCGGAGTGCGCCGAAACATTAGAAGCTCCCGTAGACAAAGTCCCGGGAGAAAAAGCCGGCGGGAACGCGGAGGAAGAGGCGGGGCCCGGGCTTGTCCAGAATGATGACGCAAGTGACAAGCCTTCGAAGGAAATAGGGCCGAGACCATCACTCCGCGACCCTAGACTCTCTGAGATAAACCAGTTGATTGTAACCGAGAAACTGGCGGGGACAGTGGATTACATTGCGAAAATCGGTGCTATCGACTGTTCTTTGAGCCTTACGGACCATGAAATTTTTATCATGGAAGTCCTGGCTAAAATAGACCTTGAACCTTTTGCCAGAAAACTATTCCTTGATAACGGCTTCTTCGAAAGTGGTACTTTTAACGCCCGGGTCCAAGCCTTTCGCAAGGCTATGAGCTCACTTAGAAAAAAACTAGAAGTAGCCACTGGTAGAGAAATTGTTGGATCCAGTGGCGAAAGGGCTACCCGCATGTACTACTTAGAGGAATCTATCGAAATAATAGACAGGAAAAGCGCCGCCAAAGCCAAAGAGCCTTCTCCCATCCCCCTGGCACCTAGACCCAAAGCCCCACATCGGCACCACCGTACCGCACGTACCGCAAGTCACCGACGAATTAGTGGGCCTACACCTCTTGAGGACGCGGCGGATGCTGGCATGCCCGAACCTCCCGAAGCTGACGCCACGCCTGCCCTGGAACAGGTCGACTCTGATGGCGAACCTGAAAATTCAAATCAATTTGAGGCTGAAGAAGAAGTAGAGGAACGACATCCGATCAATCCCGGCCTTCTTAAAAAAGAGGTGGTTGAATCTGACGATGAATCTATAGGTCTGCGAGAGGCTGCCCGAATGGCAGTCTTATACTCTTCTACTTCTCTAGCACGTGCAAAAGGAACGGCTAAGCCGCTAAATAGCGTTAACGGAAAGGTTCTATTCGCACACTTTGGGCTGGATCGCGAAACAATGCTGGGGATTGAAGAAATTTGCCTAGACAGTACTATCAATTTTAGTGGAAGCCTAACCCCTATGTCGGTCAAAGCGATGATACGAGACTCGCTGAAAAAGATAGACAGACCCGAAGCGAAAGCCTACTTGGAATATCTGGACAATCAATAGCTTGATAGATAATCGAAAGTGGTTTGGCAGTATAATAGCGGTGTTTTTGTAGCTAATCTAGGTAGTCTTATCGTCTGAACGGTGGAGTTTGGACGGCCACCAGTTCCAGCGACCAAGCAGGGCGACAATCGAAGGCACCAGCAGTGTGCGTACAAAGAACGTATCAAGCAAAATAGCAAAGGCTACGCCAAAGCCGATTTGTTCGACCTGCGTGTTACCGCCAACTATTCCCAAAATGCTGAAGGTACCAGCTAGTATTAAACCAGCTGAAGTCACGGTCGTACCGGTTATACCGATAGCTTTGGTTATGGCTTTGAACAAAGTTTCGCTACGATGGGCCTCCTCGCGTATGCGGCTCATTACCAAAATGTTGTAGTCCTGGCCAAGCGCCATGCCGAAGATAAACAGCAGAAACGGCAGCACAAAGTTCAGGCCATCCTGGTGAAGAAGATGCACAAAGATGTACATAGAGAAGCCAAGGCTGGAGATGTAACTTAGGCCAACTGTCAGAATCAGATACCACGGCGCCACCAAGCTGCGCAGCATGACCGCCAGCAAAATACCAATGAGAATCAGCACCACGGGGATGATTTTTTTGAGGTCGGAGTTTTGGACCTGGTTTATGTCGTAAGCCACCGAGTCTGTCCCAAGCACGCTACTAGTGTCAGCGCCGACGGTTTTTGCCACCGTGGCTAGCTCGGTCCTGGCGGCCGGCGTCGCCCGCATGGCATCAGCGCTGCCGGTTGGCCCGGCGCTCATTAGCGCGTAGAATTGGGCGGTTTTGCCATCGGCACTGATAAATTGGTTAACAGCCTGCAGTTCGGGACTGTCGCCACCGTTATGGATTTGCTTCAGCTGCGCGGTGGTCAGACTGGCGCCATTGAGGTTAAACGGCCCGCTAACAGCCGAAAAGACACTGGAGTGCGACAGCTTATCCTGGGCGGTTTTTAGCTCGCCCAAGTTATTCCAGACCGACTGTGGAAAATGAAAGATTAGAACATCGGGATTGCTGTTGGCCGCCGGGAAGTGGGCTGTCAACGCCTGCTGGCCAGCGCCCGAATCAGTACCAGAGGGCGGCGGCGAATTACCGAAACCGGCAGCCTTATAACCCAACAGGCCAGCGGCCAAACCGCCGAAGACCAGAGCGCCCAAGACCAACATCACGGTTGTGTGTTTAATGGCGTTGTCGGCCAGCCGGCCCCACAGGCCAATCTTTTGCTCACGCTTAGCGGTTTTTGATGGCCAAAAGACTGCTCGCCCAAGAATCGCCAGTAGCGCTGGCAAGAAAGTCAGCCCCATCAGCAGCATTATGGCGAGGCCTATGGCTAGCGCCGGACCAAGCCCGCTGTATAAACCAAAGCTAGCCAGCAGCAAGGTCAGCAAGGCGGCGATCACGGTGGCGGCCGAGAAAGTTATGGCTTCGCCGACCCGGGCCAGCGCCTTAACTACGGCTTCTTTGGGCTTGAACCCATTACGCAGTTCTTCGCGCACCCGGAAGACCAAAAACAAGCCGTAATCCGTGCCGGCGCCAAGTAGTAGGACTATCAGTAAAATTTGGGTAATAAAGCCCACTTTGACGCCGACTTTCGTCGCCTCGGCAATCACCGGCTGGGAAATGATTAGCGCCATCGCGGCCGGTATCAACGTTACGATCGGCGCCAGGATAGAGCGGAACACAAGCAGTAGTAAGACCAGGATAAGCAATACGGTGTAGCCCTCGGTCTTATTTTTGCCGGAATTGTTGGCGCTTGCTTGGTCTACCTCAGAGGCTAGCTCGCCCGCCAAATTGGCGTGCAGGCCAGCCGGCAGAGCGGTTCCTTTAATCTCGCTTCGGATATTTTTGATAATGCCAGTCGCTTGGTCGCCAAAGCCCGCGCCAGAAATTCCAATTATAAACTGCTCGGCCTGGCCGTCGGCGCTGACGCCCAAGTCGCGCACCTCGGTAACGTCGCTAACTTTACGAATGTTGCTAACAATTTGCGAAGCCGCCGTAGAGTCAGTCGCGCCCAGTTTACCACTGTCGCGGTAGACGACCAGATCCGTGCTGGTGGCGGTATCCTTGCGCTCAAAAGCCTTTTCGAGCTTGGCGGCTTTGCTGGAATCAACCTTTGCCGGCAAAAAATCCGACACATTATTCTTTTCGACATCGCCGATTTTTGGAAAATAATGAGCCGTCAGCGGGATGGCCGCGATCCAGAAAACAATTATCAGCCAGCGCCATCGTACTGAGAACCGAGCGATTTTTTCAAACATCTTCAACCATTCTACTATTTATAGCTTGAGCTTTTCTACTTAGCTTGGCGTTTTTAAACTAATGTATAACGTCAGCTAGGTGCAGCATCCAGATAAAGAAACCGACGCTGGCGATGACGAAGCTTAAACCAATGGCTGAGCCCCAGCCGTACCATTTCATAGACTCTAAGCCGTACATATCGCCGCGGATTCGTTCTTCGATCGATTCTTGATGTTTTGCCATTATTTCTCCTTGACAATTACTTAACTATTAAGTATCTTAATCATTAAGATAAATCATGTCAAGGGATTTTTCAAAAAAACCTAAAGATCAATCTAAGCACCGCAATAATCTACGAGCGGAATTGCAATATTTAGGCCAAACGGCCAGCACCGAGACTGCCCTGTTCCACCAGAAAGCCGCCGAGTATTATGGCCTGGGCATAACCGATATGAAAGCTGTATCAGTCCTGATGCAAGAAGGCCACATGACCGCCGGCCAACTGGCCGACCGCTTGAGCCTGACCACTGGCGCCGTGACCAATTTAATTGACCGGCTGGAGGAACACGGCGCCGTTCAGCGATTAGTTGATCCCACGGATCGCCGCAAAGTCATAGTCGCCGCCAATGTCAAAGCCATCGCCGACAGCCGCAATATTTACGAATCAATGGCTGAGACTTTTGATAAAGTGGTTCGTAGCTACTCTGATGCCGAGCTGAGGTTCTTGGTGGATTATTATAAAAAATCTATCGAACTGACTCAAAAAGAAATTGCCCGGCTGCCTAAAACCCAGCGCCCGCTCTAGCCGCCGACAAAAGCCAGCGCTATAACTCCGCCGATGTACAGCGCCAGAACGAGGAGTGAATCCACGCCCATTCGGAAATACATTTTCCTAGGCCTGAAAATCAAGCCGATTATGTAAATGCCGGTTAGCAGAACACCGAGTGAAGCGAACCAGACATCAGTTGGCGTGGCGTGCTGGAGCACCGAGTGGCCAGCAATAATATCAGCGACCAAAAACAGCGCCGGCATGAAGGAGTTACCGCCAAAGATATCGCTCATGGCCAGCTTGTAGTCGCCGATTTTTACCGAACTGAAGCCGGTCGATAAGTCCGGCAAGGCCGCGGCGAAGGCTATAAATGTGGCTGCGAATAGACCACTGCTAATTCCGTAATCGACCGCCAGGTTACTGCCAGCGGACTGTAAGCCGACGCCCGAAACTAAAATAGCGGTAGCACACAGCAGTAAAATTCCCCAGATTTTGAGATTAGAGGCTTGCCGCATGGACGGATGATTGATGGTCGTCCGCCTTTCCTGGTGTTCGCGCCCCGGAGCGGCGCCCATGGCTTCACTGCGCCACGGCAAACCCCGGCGAGCTTTATAGGCTAGCCACAAGCCGCCAGCCCAGAGGGCGAAAATTAGCGCTGAAGCTAAACTTATTGGAGTATGCGGGATTACTACCGGTGTGTGGACAGCTACGATTGACGCTACCGCCACCAAAATCACGACGGTCGCTTCCAGAACAAGCGTTAAAGAAGCCGCCGCGAAAGTCAACGGCGCGGCCAGTCGCATACGAGCATCCATCAGGCTAATAAGCATGGTCTGAATAGCAATACCCCCGACCAAGGTGCCTATAACAATATCGTAGTGATGGTGCGCCGCGGCCGAAATGACAATAGCAATTTCCGGCAGGCTAGTGGCCACACCTAAAATCAACAACCCGCCGAAAGCGCTGCCGAGTTTGTATTTGGCATCAATCGCGTCCGTCGACCTAACCAGCCAAGTGCCAGCAACCCAGGTGACTAGCGCGAAGATAAGAAACTCCAGGATCAGTCCCAAATGCCCCATCTAAAGATAATGATATCAAAACCTTCCTCTGAAAAATAAACTTCAGATACTCGATATCCAGTGAGTACCAGCTTTCACCAGTACTCACTGGAGGAGCTTGTCCAAAAAAAATGGCATCAAGTCTACGAAGAACTGGGGTGATGGCAAGCTATTTTAGCTGTTCCGTGGTTAAGAGCTAAGAATAACTATGTGCCTTGAGAGTTAGGCACCTATCACTTTCATACACTACACTGTTAAAGATGCTTAATTACATAAATTCATTTACAAAATTATTTAAAGATAGGAAAGGCAAAATAATTGTTTGGCAAACACCAAATATCCCCCTTATTGGCTGGGCATTATTCTCAGTTTTGACTCATGTTTTACCAGTTAACAAATGGCGGATTGCTGTGGGGTACATAAGTTTTGGTTTTATATTTACATGGGCGTGGCTAGAATTAACTCAAGGTGCCAGTTATTTCAGACGGATCTTAGGAATAGTGGTCCTCATAGCCTCAATCCATGCAAGGATTGGCTAAGCTACAAGGTTTCGTTAATCAGCCCTTCGCTAGATACCAGCACTAAAACACCAAAATAATGGCTAGAAACTATACGCCTAGAGGGCAGTGCACCTGCTAATCAGCAAGCATAATTAGAGCTAGTGACATAAATAGCAAACCTATATCTCTAAAGGTGACTAGAAGTTGATGCAGATTAAAAATTATTATGCCGCCAAAGGTCAAAGCAGACAGAAGCCCAACGAATTTCAGATACTTCCCGCTCGCTAACCATCCCGCAAGAATCAGTTCATATACCGCAACAACCTTCACTAGAGTCACCAGCGAGATGGTATTGCCTAGAAAGTTCGGGAAGTATGCTGTCCAATCGTTGGGCAGCCTATACATAGAAACTGCTGCATACAGAAAGACGGCCCCGAGACCAATTCGTAAGAGGAGACTAGCGCTTCTTTGACCCCCGTGAAGACCTTTCATACTTTTAGTATAAACGTTTTAGCCGCAGTGTATAATATGGGCTACATATTTAAACAAGGGACTTAGCAAATGTTAAAAAAAGTAATAGTGGCGATCGTAGCTCTGGCCATTATCGGCGGGGGTGGCTATGCCATTTTTCATAAATCGCCAACAACTGCTCCAGCCGCTCCAGGTTCGAGCACCACTGCCAGCACTGGCGCTATCGTCCAAACCAAAACGGCCTCTAGTGTCGGCTCCTATCTAGCCGATTCCAGCGGCAACGCGCTTTACACATACGGCGCTGACACTGCCGGTACTAGCAACTGCAATGGTTCCTGCTTGTATAGCTGGCCAGTCTATGATGCTTCCGGCGCACCAAGCACCCTACCAGCCAATGTGACGGTAATCACCCGTTCTGACGGCTCCAAGCAATATGCTTACAAGGGCATGCCGCTCTATACCTTCACCAGCGATTCCGTCGGCCAAGTGACCGGCGATAACGTTTCGAATTTCCACATAGCCACGCCCTAACAAAAAAGCACCAGATCTCTCTGATGCTCATTTGGTGGAGCTGGAGGGAATTGCACCCTCGTCCGCTTGGTAACGAACTTGCTGTCTACAGGCTTAGACTGCTTGAATTTTCTTAAACCAGCTTATAGAAACAGTCCAAAGCAAACTGGCTAAAGCCCAGCAATCTTAGCTGAATATCAGCGGGCCACTGATGTTCAGAGCGTCCAGATAATATGACGCACTTGAAAGCTATCTGGAGTCACTTCAAAGCGCGGTCACAGAAATTAAACTGTGACTGTTGCGAAAGAATACTGAGCTGGCGCAAAAGCGCTGGCTACAAAACTCTTTACGCGATTAAATGCGTTTGCATTTAGTGGTTTGATCCGGCTAACGTGCAGATCAATCCGGCCTGCGGTGCAAATTTGTTAAGGTCCAAACGTCGAGCTAAAATCAGCCCCCGAAACCTCACAATCGCAGCGCCGGATTAGGAAATGAATTCCTCATTCCGCGCTGCTTACAACGGCGCACTACGTTGCCTGGCTGCGGTGCATCCTCAACGTACTTCAGTACGCTTCCGGCTGCTTCTCGCCAGCGCCTTGTGCGACGCTTGTATTGTGAAGGTTTCGGCGATTGACTAAACTCTCAAACTAACATAAGTATTATACCACAAATTGTCAACAAAAACCAACAGCGCGTTTTAGAGTTTGGTGGATAGTTTCTGGACGGCGAATTCCAGAATATCAGCTTCGCCGGTACTCATGGTTTTTAGGAAATTACGCTGTTGAGCAATTAATATCTTGCGGGCTTTTTGGTAGCGGGCCGCACCTTTGCGGGTTAAAGAGACGTCGCGCTGGCGGCCGTCTTGCCTATTTTTAAGGACGCTCACCAAGCCGTGTTTTTTCATAACATGCAGTTGGCGGCTGACGTTAGCCTCGGTCTGGTGCAGGCTGACAGCCACGGCGCGCTGAGACACGGGCATAGAGCCAAGGGCACTCATGATTCTAGCTTGGCTAAGACTGACCCCTGCCTCCTTGGTCAAAACCTCATCTGAGGACTGTTGTAAAACATACGTCAAAGAGAGTAGGGGAGGAAAACTGCTCTTGGGCGTAACGCTTGTGTTTTTCATACACTCAGCTTACGCCCGAGATACTTAACTAGTCAAGTATTTTTGACTAGAGCAGGGAACGCAGATCGGTTTTAAGACTGTACTGCATATATAGCTTGTACCACTGCTCTAGGCTGAGTTTCTCGGCCCGTAGGTCGCCGTTAACTTCGGCGCCGGCAAGTAGCTCGTCGGCTTGCTCTACCCCGATCCGCAACCCGGCAGCTAAACTGCTGCGCAGCTTCTTGCGCGGCGAGCTGAAGCCAGCCTTTACCAGCCTCATAAATTTAGGCGTGTCTAGTTTTTTAAATAATGGCGTGCGGCGACGCCTTAAGATCACTACTTGCGAGTCGACTTTAGGCGGCGGCGCGAACATTTCGGCCAGAACGACCTTGCCAAGCTCAGGCTCGTAGAACAGCTGTAAACTGACGGACAAAATACTCATCTGGCCAGGCCGGGCAGCGATCCGCTGCGCCACTTCCTTCTGGACCAACAGAACCATCAGAGCCGGCTGATTTTCAGCAGAACTGAACAAACGCAATAAATGGCCGGTTAGATAATAAGGAATATTAGCGACCACTTTATAGTCCAGCGGTAGCTTTTTAACGTTGTACTTCAAAACATCGCCCTGGACTACCTCAAGGTTCTTTGGCGCCCCAGCCGCCAGCTGGTTAGCCAAATTACGGTCGAGTTCGATGGCAATAACTTTTTTGGCGTCAGCGGTTAAGTAGTCAGTTAATGCGCCTTTGCCGGGTCCGACCTCCAAGACTGTATCTTTGAGACCAATATCAGCAGCGCCCGCAATGTATTCCAGGGTAGATTCATCTTCCAGCCAATGCTGGCCGAGTGACTTTTTTGGCATGATCTCCGTCATAAGTCAATTGTAGCAAGATATTAGTTAACGACGAGCGTACCGTACATAAGAAACTGCCAAAACGAGGTAGGCTGTGAAGGTGATAGCGATTAAGCCTTGGCCGACTATTAATGACCAGCTAGAAAGAGAAATGAACTTTATAAAGATTATGACAATGGCTACGTAGCGAATCGTCATCCCGAAGAGTGAGAGGTCACGGGAGGATTTTGTCCTATAGATACGTTTTATCTGAAGCAGAATATCCACATTCAGGGCGATGTAGGAAAACAACGTCAGCCAGTCTAGCCAGTTCATGCTCTTTATATTCTACAGACCTATTTACCAGCTGTGGTAATTCAGCCAATGCACGTAAGCCGAATACCAACTGCCGTAGCGGTCATAGGCATAGCCGCTGCACCAATGCAGTTGGGTAATCGGGTTGGTCGCCCAGTCGCCACCGGCCGAAGCCATCTTATAACCTGGCGTGGCTTGGCAGAGACCGTAACCATATGGAGTGTAAGCGTTATCCGGCTCGGCTGGGCAGTAGTGCTCACCTTGGGCTTTGGTGTAACACCAACCGGATTCGTGGCTAACTATATAGTCGACGTAGCCATAATCGGTGCTGGCAATACCAGTGCCAGCCATGGCTGCCGTCTTGTTGCCGGACAGATCAACAATCGTACCGATGGCGACTATCTTTGGCGTAGCCGCCACGACTGTAGTCTGCTGGATAACCGTGCGACTGATTTCGACACCGCCCTCGACATCTATTTGATAAGTAATGGCGACCTTGCCAGCGGTACCGGATTGCCGGACCGCTGTGGCGCCAAAACTCAGAGACGAATCGTTAACGTACTGGACGGGTGGATCGACCGACTGCTCCACCGTGACCGTCGAAACGCCATTACGAACGACCGAGACGGCCAGGTCAGCGCTGATTGGCGTGTTTAGATCCGGCTTGACTGTGTCTTTGGCACTGAGTTTAACGTTCTTCTCTTTAAGCAAATCGGCGACTGTTTTAGCTTGGGTCCGGACCGTTAGCGCTGTCCCATAAAGAGTTAGGCCTACGGGCGTGGCGGGATCAATTACAACTTTCTCGCCAATGATGTTCTCGGAGATGCTGCCTGAGGCAAAACTAACGTTATCTTCGGGATAGACAGTCAAACCAGCGTTCTCGGCTACCACCCGGGCACTGCGTTGGGCCGTAACAGTGACAATTTTTTTACCGCTATTATCAACGACCGTGACCGGCCGAGCGCGATAGACATTAATACGGAAATTATCCTCTACTATCGGGGTATCAAGAGATGGTTCTACCACGTCCTGCGGAATCAAATGGAGTGGTAGTTTTTTAACGAGATCGCCAACAGTCGCCGCTTTAGTATCCAAGGTTTCACGGGTACCATTGTCGGATAAAAAGACGATGCGAGAGTCGCTAGGCCTCAAGTTGAGGTTTGGCCGGCTCAAAATTATACCGCCGACTATGGCGATTCCGGCCAACAGCCCAAGAACCGGCACTATATAAGGCCTGGCATAAATATGCCGCCGGCCGGCTTTATGCACCAGCTCGTAACGCTTGACTAATTTTCGCTTAAATAATTTCATCTGGGGTTGCTTTTCGACTTGTGGGAACAGGACTTGGCGGACAAATTGGCTCCCTGCCCACCGCTGCTTAAAGCAAACAGGTTACATTATAACAAAAACTCCTTGTCACTTTGGGCCGGCAAAGTGACCTAAACCTCTCGGACGGTGAGAAAAACTGGACGGTCGCTCACTCCAAAAAGCAGGTGAATCTGCGGAACTCCCTGCGGTCGGCCTTTGCAGGCTGGTCCTCGATTCTGCCAGCTTTTTGACCTTCACTCCTTCCGTTTTCTCAATGTCCGAATATATTGGCTCCAAAGTATCAAACTATAGCTTGGTCAAAGGCGCGAAAGCTACATTTAGGCGTTTGGCGCCTTTACCCTTGAAATAGACCACAGCCGTGTCGCCTTCTACTTCTAGCACGGTGCCTTTACCAAAAATTTGGTGATCGACACCATCGCCTTCAGCAAGTTCCAGAACGTAATGTGGTTCTTCGTCTAGCTTGATCTCGGCTGTCGTTTGGCTGGCCTCGTTGGCTGCCCGGCCTTCGAGATCAGCCAAAAAACGGCTTGGCGTGTTGTGCTGCCGCCCACCAAACAGCGCCCGTTCCGTAGCATAACTAAGATAAAGTTCCTCGCGAGCGCGCGTCATGCCGACATACATCAAGCGGCGCTCTTCTTCCATTTCTTGCGGATCGTAGAGCGCTCGACTGTGAGGCAAAACAGATTCTTCTAGCCCGGCTATGAAGACCACGGGGAATTCTAGGCCCTTGGCGGAATGCAGCGTCATTAAAGTTACCGAATCCGACTTGTCGTTACGACGCTCCATATCAGAGATAAGCGCGATCTCTTCCAGAAAGTCGTCGAGACCAGCATCTTCAAATTGGCTAGTCACGCTCAAAAGCTCACGTACATTTTCAACCCTAGCCTCGCCTTGAGGCGTACTATCGTCAATAAATTCCAAATATTTAAGTCTTTTCAAAAGTTTGTCCAAGAGGACCGCGGCACTCATCTCACCGGCCTCGGCTCTAAAACTAGCGATAATATCGGCTACTTGCGAGAGGCCAGCTTTAGCTTTAGGCGTCAGCCCATCGCAATCTTTGACATTCAACAGGGCGCTGCTTAAATTGTACTCGAGAGCATTGCGCCAATCATCGAAAATTTCCAGGCTACGGCTGCCAACGCCACGGGTTGGTACGTTCACCACTCGCTCAAAACTTGGTTGGTCTTCCGGCTGATAAATTAAGCGCAGGTAAGCAATGATGTCTTTTATTTCGGCGCGGTCATAAAAGCGCACGCCGCCGACAATCCGGTAGGGCAAGCCGTAGCGCAGAAAAACTTCTTCTATGGCTCGGCTCTGGGCGTTGATGCGATACAAAATAGCAAAGTCGTTGTAGCGGCGGCCACTGTCAACGGACGCTCTGATGCGCCGGGCAATCGTTTCGGCCTCGGTCCGCTCGTTGGACACCGCCATGATTTGGATTGGCGAGCCCTCACCAGCGGCAGTCCAAAGTTTTTTGTCGGAGCGCTGCAGATTTTGGCTGATCACTGCATGGGCAGCATCCAGAATATTTTTAGTACTGCGGTAGTTCTGTTCCAACTTAATAACGGTGCAGTCCGGGTAGTCTTTCTCAAAGTTTAGGATGTTGCGAAAATCGGCGCCGCGCCAGGAGTAGATACTCTGCCAGTCGTCACCAACAACAGCAATGTTTTTGTGCTTACCGGTCAGTAGCTTGACCAATTTGTACTGCGCCGCGTTGGTATCCTGGTACTCGTCAATCATCACATACGCGAACTGGTTCTGCCATTTTTGGCGAACATCTTTAGAATTACTTAACATGTTAACTGTTTTGCCGATCAGGTCATCAAAATCCAGAGCGTTGCTAGATTTTAGCAATCGCTCATAAAGCGGATAGGCTTTAGACGCGGCTTTGGCGACTGGCGTGTCGCCAGCAGTGGCGGCGTATTCGCTCGGGGCCACCATTTCATTTTTGGCACTGGAAATTAGCGAGGCCAGCAAGCGCGGCGGAAACTTCTTTTCATCCAGGCCAAGCTCGCGGCTGACTTGCCTAAGCGCCGCGGCCCTGTCGGCCTCATCCCAAATCACGAAGTTGCGAGCAATGCCCGTAGTCTCCCCGCTCTGCCGCAGAATCCGAACACAGATGCTATGGAAGGTGCCCAAGAATGGAATAAAATTACGATCCTCCGGGTTTTTGCCAGTAAGGCGGGCGGTGCGCTGGCGCATTTCGTTGGCAGCTTTGTTAGTAAAAGTCACCGCCAGAATATTAAATGGTGTGGCTTTACGCTCTGCCAGGATATAAGCAATCCGGTGAGTCAGCGTTTTGGTCTTACCAGAGCCGGCGCCAGCCAATATCAAAAGCGGGCCTTCCGTGGTTCGAACCGCCCGTTTTTGCTCTGGGTTCAATTCCTCAAAAAGATCCTTCTGCACCTCTTAATTTTAGCAGCTACCGATTTATAGATTCGAACACTTTGAGTATGTTTTGATACTGGAGGTTTGTTTGATAGGTATCTAGACTCAAGGTTTGGTTAACCGCCGAAGAGGCTCCTTGGGCAATCAAGTTAGCAGAGAGTGTTATATTATTAACTCCATTTAATCCCGATGGATCTAGAAGACCTAACGAGCACCCGCTGCTATCATTGGTAGTCGCAACAGTTAAACCGGTAACTTGGTTCCGCAGCCCGGGTGCTACAAGCAAAAGGCTTTGGTTCCCGTATTTTCCAGACAGGCTTGAACCGGATATAGATTCACACGGCGCACTACCTAAAAAATTCTGATAAACTTCGGTGGCTTTGCCCCGACTAAACTCTAAGGCAAAGTAGTAACCATTAGCTACAGGTGAATCAATCTCTATCGCTTCTTGGCTGGCCGAATCTGTATTAGGACCAGCCTTAATAGCCCAGTCGTTCGGATATTTAAAGTTAAAGGTAACGTATTTTGACGAATAGGTTTTCCAACCAGCGTAAGGGTCGGCTGTAGTTGAGCTAGTCGCGGATGGAGTAATGACTGGCGCAGTTGCGGCAACTGGTTGCTTGAAGACATGGAATGGCAGATGCGAAGCGCCTTTAACAACACCAGCATCAACTAATAAATAAAGGGCAATGATAACAGCCAGCAAAAAGCCAATAAGCCAGGCTAACTTGCGCATACCGCGACGCGGCCGCTTGGGCGCCGGTTCTTTGGCGCCAGAAAATAGCGGATGGGCGTCGATCTTCGGCTGAAGCTCGCCGAACTTCGGGACATCGCCAGGCCTTGGCGGCGATGTTATGGCGCCAGTCATTTGAACATTGGAAGGCCTTGCCGGCTGAGAGGTTGTAGGCTCTGGTGAGATTGGTGCCGCCATGACAGGTGCTATGGGTGCTTCGGACGGTTTTGGCGGTTCTGGTGCGGGCTGTGCGGGTACAGCCGCTGCAGTCGGGGCTGGCGCGTCGCCGTCGGTGATAGTAATTCTCTTGCCAATTGGCGCGGCTGGCTCGGGCGGAGAAGCCATTGGCTGACCAGGATTGATGACAGTCGGCTGAACTATGTTATCTTCAGGCATCTAGATATCTCCTTCATCGCGCTGCCAGCGATGGGCTGAATTTACAATCGCAGTGAATGATTCGTAGTTGATGCTAGCACCGCCGACCAGAAAACCGTTGATACCCGGAATATTTAAAAAACCGTGAATCACATCAGCCGTTACACTGCCGCCGTAAAGCACTCTTATGCCTTTGGCCACTTTGTCGCCAAAAATATGCTCAACGTAAGTCCGAATATAATCTACAGCCGCGCGGACTTGATCGGGCTTGGCAATATCGCCGGTTCCGATGGCCCAGACCGGTTCGTAGGCTATTACCAGCTGACGGACTTCGCCGGCCGTTAAGTTGGACAAAGCGCTCATCAACTGATCGTGTAAAACCTGCTTGGTTTCGCCTTCTTCTCTTTCTTGCTTGGTCTCGCCAACACATAAAATCGGCGTGATCTCATTACGCACGGCCGCGGCTAGCTTGTCGCGAACCATTGGCAGGTCTTCGTGAAAAATATGTCGCCGCTCGCTATGGCCGACAATGACGTAATGGACTAGGTCTCGCAGCATCGTGAAGCTGACCTCGCCCGTATATGCACCCTCGTCTTTTTGATAGGCGTTCTGGGCTGCTAAGCGAAACTTACGGCGATCAACTTGGATGGATAACGGCTGCAGCACCAGCATACTGGGCGCTAAAACTACTTCAATGTCTTTATGGATAGGGATGCGTTCTTCCAGCCGGTGCACGAGTAAGCTAGACTGAGACGCGTTGAGATGCATCTTCCAATTGCCGACAATCAGGATTTTCTTCATTTCCCCACTCAAAAACCTTTAAGCTTATTGTACATTATTTCTTCTCTAGCGCCTCTATACCTGGCAGCTTGTGGCCGGCCATAAGTTCCAGGCTGGAGCTGCCGCCGGTTGAGACGTGGTTAAAATCAGAGACTAAGTCTTTGGATTGAACCCAGGCCGCCGTGTCGCCGCCGCCAACAATCGAAAACGGCTTGTGGGCGTGTTGATTGCTAGCACCGATGATAGCCTGGACAACCGTGCGCGTGCCGTGACCGAATGGCGCTTCTGCTCCGGCGATGCCGGGAACCTCGGCCATGCCTAGCGTGCCACTCCAGATAGCTGTACGGCTGAGCTTAATAGCACCGGCAATCTGGGCCGCACTGGCTGGACCAATATCTAGAATCTGCTCGCCGGCCGCTAAGCTGAAAGCTCGAATCGGCGGTTTTTTAGGATAATACATAGAACCGGCCAAACCGTTGCCCACTAGATCAACGACTCGGGTCGGAGCATGACCATTGCTGCGTGTAGAAACTACCGCGTCAACTGGCACAAGAAAATTAAAAGCCCGATTTTTCTCCGCTTTACGAGCCTGGGCTAGAACTTGCCGGGCAAGGTCCAGGCTTGAAGAATCTATCAGGCTGGCGCCAACCTTAATGCCTTCGACGACCAGAAAATCGTTAGCTAGCGCGCCGCCAACAGCTACACAGTCGGCTAAATCTATGAATCTCTTAATAACGTCTATTTTGTCGGCAATTTTGGCACCGCCTATCACTGCTGTCAGCGGACGCTCCGGTTTGGCCATAGCCTGCGTAATGACATCGACTTCATGAGCCAGCAGTAGGCCGCCAACCGATGGCAGAAATTTAGTTATGGCTTCGGTGCTGGCATGCGCCCGGTGAACTACGCCGAAGCCATCCTGAACGAAGATATCGGGAGTCACCGCGCTGATGATCGCTTCAGCGAAGGCCGGATCATTTTTTTCTTCTTCTGGGTGAAAGCGTAAATTCTCTAAAACTAGCACCCCGCCGGCTGGCAGCTCAGCTACAGCTTGGCTAGCCTTTTCGCCTACACAATCCTGCGCAAACTGAACCGATTTGCCCAAAAGTTCGCCCAGCCGCTTAGCCACCGGTCGAAGCGACAGATCTGCCTCAGTGCCTTTGGGCCGGCCAAGGTGTGAAATTATAACCAAATTTTTGGCGCCGTGTTTAAGGATGTAGTTAATAGTTGAAAGCGACTCTCGGAGTCGGAAATCGTCCTCAATCCGCCCACCCTTGGTCGGCACGTTGTAATCAGCCCTCAGCAAAACACGCTTGCCTCGAAGCTCTACGTCTTGAATTATTTTAAAGCCCACCATTTCCTTATTACAGTTTACTAGAAACTTCACCACTTAGCCTATGCGGCTTAAAACCACTACTGATTGCTATTCCCGAGCGATGCATTTTATAACTGGTGACCCCAAGGGGAATCGAACCCCTCTTGCCGGGATGAAAACCCGGTGTCCTTCGTCAGGCTAAAGCTACAGTTTCCGCTTAGCTCCACCAGGAGACAAAGCTTTCACTTTCACTTAGCCTTCCTCCAAAATCAATAACGCATGGTGATCCCAAGGAGAATCGAACTCCTATTGCCAGGATGAAAACCTGGTGTCCTAACCGTTAGACGATGGGACCGCACGACAGTCCTAACAGATAGAAGTTTATCAGAACTACGGTTCAAAGGCACCAAAAATCCCTCGAGTCTCTTGTCCACCACAAAAAGACTGTCGAGGGATTAATGGTTTTTAGATTTTTTGTTTAAGAGCGGTCAGTCACGATTACTCTTTAGGACTAAACCCACCCTAGCACAATTTTGGCTTTTGGGCAAGGCTTGTCCACAGGGTCTTAGGAGCGGCGGCGGCGGGCTACAAAGTAGTGGCCGGCCGTACCGACAGCAGACGCACCGGCAAAAATGCCTAGAATGTCGCCAGCGCCAGTGTTCGGCAAAGTTTTGGTAGTAGTAGTGACGGGTGGTGTAGGTGTGGTAGGTACGTGAACTATAGCTGTGAATGTAATGACAGCGGAGTAGTTAAAGCAACCATGCCAATCACCCACATTTGAAGTCCAACTATTGGTACCACTGAAGGTTACGTTGGGCAAGGTGTTGGTAACGTAGTCACCTACTCCGTTTGGACGGTAAGTAACCATTACTGGCGAGCTAGTGTCTAGGGCTACCGTAAATGGAGTACCGGCAGTCAGATCAACTGTGTCAGTCACGTAGTTTGGGTTGGCGTTGCTGGCTGTAATTTGAGCGCCAGCTTCCTGAGTGGTACGAGCCGCACCGGTAGGCAACAGCACCAATATGGTAGTGTTGTGAGCCGTAGCAGCCGTAGCGCCAATGGTGTTAGGGTTGGCATTGTTGTGAACGTAAACGCGCATTTCTACACGCTCACCATCACGTACGGGCACGCTATCTTGGTAGCCACCGGGACTGGTAATGGCAGCGTCTTTGGCGTCAAAGAAAGCCCGCTCATCACCGTAGTTAGGAGCATTAGTGAACGAGTTGAAAACAACGTAGTTAGCTCCTGGGCAGTTAGTGGGCGTAATGCACTGGAATGTTGGACGGCTTGCGGGCGTGTAGCCAGCAAATACCGCAGTTGGGAAGATGGCTAGTGCGAACACAGACATCAAACCAGCTAAAGCAAGTTTAAAACGCATGGGATTCTCCTTTCTGGAAAAAACCTTGATTAAATTTAGTAGTTACAAACTAGATAGTTATTCGACTTTAAGAGTTAGGAGAAGGCTGCCGATGTCTCGATCCGCGTATAACGCGGAGAGTCAATCGGCAGCCTAGGGGCGCTCACTTTGGGTGAGCGCCCCCGACTACCTTTGTTCTTTTACGTGCAGTGATCGAACTGATCGATGTGACCGATGGTGCCGTCGGACTTGGTGCAGAGCTGGCCGCCGGAGCTGCCAGATCCACCAGAGCTAGTGCCGCCACCAGAACCTGTAGTGCCGCTACCGGCACCCGGAGTTCCGTTCTTCGGCGCCGGAGGCGTCGGAGTTGAAGGCGGCGGAGGCGTGTTTGGCACTTCCTGGTTCTTGAAGCTGATCCAAGCACCGGTGGGCGTGCAGTTGACCGTCTGGTCCTTGTTGGTCCCAGAGGCCGGCTGCCAGCCAGGCACATCGTGCTCGACTGACCGAACCGTGCTCCCCACCGTGCACTGCCCGGCGATGACATAGTCCTTGCCCGGATCGGGGTTGTACACCACGTTCGGGAACGACTTGCCGTCGCTGGTTGTGGTATCGAAGTGGAACGTGTTCGTCGGGCAACCGCCAGCGAGCTGGCTGTCGTCCGCGGCCACACAGGACTTGCCGATGTAGATCGGCGCCGTCGGCTGTATAGGCGACGGGCCGCACCTGAGAGTGAGGACGGCCTTGACCTTGATGTCGGTTTGCACCTTGATCCAGATCTTGGCAGCGCCCTGCACCTGTCCGTACGTCCGACCGTAGATGACCCCCTTAACGGTGACGACCAGCGAGCCAGTCACCACCTGTCCTGACGGACAAGTAATGCTCGCCTGCTTCACGACCTTGCGGTTGATCGGCAGGACGACGCCCACATGGATCGGCTTCCACGGGATAGGAATCACGTGGAACATCCGAAGGTTCCCGCAGCGCACCATCACATAGGCGATGCGATGTGTACGGATGTTGATGACCGCCACGACCTTCACGGCCTGGCTGCCACCGTGGTCGGCCATAGGAACGACCGAACCGTTGATGTCCGCAGCAGAATTGGACGAGCCGAAGGGCGCGTGCGCCCTGTAGCCATCCGCCTTGTAGTTGTGCGGGTTGAACGACGCGTCGCCGGTCTGCTGAGCCAGAGCCTGCCCGTAGAGCGGGTTCTGCTCGGCATAGTTGACGACCTCGCTAGCGGCATGGGCCGCGTTATGCGAGTCAATGCCGCTGGGGATGAACCGGAAAAGGTCTCCGGTAGCGGTCGGTTGCTGAGCTGCGTCCGATCCGAGAAACGTCTGAACGCTCATCGGGTTGGCGTGAGCCGAGCTCACTGGCGTGCCGAAGCCGCCAGCGAAGACGATCGCAAGACCCAAGATCACCAGGAGGGTGATCAAGAGCCGCGACTTTCTACTTGGGGCCTTCATCTGAGCACCTCCCTGGTGATCAGTGGGTTTACCGGCGAGGCCTACGCCGATCCTTTCCAAGACGGATAGGGTACCCAAGCGGCAGTAACCGCCTCGATACCCTATCTGTCAAATAGGTCGGGAGAAAATTAAGAACTTGGTAGTCGATTATGGGACGAACCGCTGTCGCTGTAAAAGCGCCAACGAACTTAAAGTCCCATAACTATCTAGTTTGCGAATATCGAACAAATCATATTTTGTCCTTTCACAAACTTTCAAATTGTTAAGGTTACTCCTCTGCCGGCCACAGGTATAAAGGCTAGAGTCTCTACTCTGCCCTCCCTAGTGGTTCGTACACCTCATCGCCATATAGCGAGGATACGATTACTCTAACACAAGCATAATAATATGTCAAGAGTTTTATGTGCGCTTAACACCTTTGTAGGAATTCTTACAATTATTTTTGAGGTATTAGAAAAGCCTCCCGAAGGAGGCTTTGTTGATGAAATTGATGTAGAAGTAAGGGCTGGCCGGCGAGTGCCGACTGCGCGCGGGCCGCTGGGACCCAGTACGGCTCTTCAGCCGACCAGCCCACTGCCCCCTCCGAGCCGCAAATCGGAGGGATCTTTGCAAACAGTTAGGTACGGCCGAACTCCTCCGCTTCCGCAGAAGTTTTGGAGTCCGGCCGCCCTGCCGTTGTTCACCTCTTTTGGAGGAGCCAAGGAGAGAACCGGGGGTCCTTCCCCTTGTAGCTTCGCTGAGCTCCATCGCCTCCCCGAAAGGCAAGGACGACGAACACAACGAAGAGTCTTTCAGACTCAGTATGAGTGCGGGCGGGACCCACGGCTGAGGGAGCACCCCGCCCGCACCTTGTCGGAGAAGCCCGTCACGGAGGACGGGTGTTGCGGGGTACTGCTCCGCGGATTGCTGGCCGCGGCACTCTGGCCAAGATTCGGCCATTCTATTGAAGTTTGCTGGGAATCTACATCGAATTGTCAGATCGCGCTTGGAAGCACGTGCTAAGGTGCAGCAGATCACTCCGCGCAACACTTAATGCGGAGATTATACCGAACTACAGCGATACTTGCAAGTATCAGTTTTTTATTGAATAAAATCTATCCGGCGAATCAATGTTTTCTTTGTTTGCTGGCAAAATACAGTCCTGATGCTGCGAGTCCGAGTTCAACGTAGTCAATGTAGGAAGGCCTCGCTATTTCCGAAGCTCCGCCTTCCAGCTCTATGTTGTCTAGGCTCTTGGAGATTCTGACAATATCCGGCCTTAAGGGGCGAGTTCCCCTAGAGAAAGCGTCTGTTCCAGCGGGCGCCACGCTAGCTTCGTCAACTGAATCCGCAGTTAGCGGCCCGACGTTCATAGGCTGGCCATCAGGACCTTGGCGCAAACCGAAAGGCTGGTTGTCGAATATTGTCTGTGTCATCTGTGTTTGTGAATTCCGAAGGTTGATTATACGCTAATTGGAGAACACCGCAAGCACTCTATTGAGGTAGAATAAAGATATGAAAATCGGTATTGTCGGCTGGGGGCTCGAGGCACAAAGTGCCTTTCGCTTTTTTGGCCCAGAGCACGACTACCTGATAGTTAATGAATCAACACAAGATAATTTCCCACCCGAGTCCGACAAAGTTAAGGTACATTTTTTAGCTAATAAAGCGCCGTCTGGACTTGGCGGGCAGGTTCAAGACCTAAGTTACCTGGACGGTATAAAAGACTGTGACAAGGTTGTATATCAGCCAACGGCCTATTTTAATCTGCGAAAGGCTTTTGGCGATGATCATGGTTTTTGGTCAAAAGCCACCACCGCTTACGATATATTTTTTGAAAATTGCCCTTGCAAAAACATCGTTGGCGTAACTGGCACAAAGGGCAAGGGCACTACATCTACCCTCATAGCCAAAATGTTGGAGGCTGCCGGCAAGACCGTTCACCTGGGCGGCAACATAGGCACGCCTATTTTAGACCTACTACCAAAAATCAAACCGGACGATTGGGTAGTTTGGGAGCTGGCTAATTTCCAGCTTAAGCCAGCCTCGCATAGCCCGCACATCGGCGTCTGCCTGATGATCGCCGAAGAGCATATGGACTGGCACCCCGATATGGCCGACTATGTAGACGCCAAAGCCAATCTGTTTGCCAACCAGACCAAAGAGGATATTGCCATCTATCTGGCGGGCAACGAGCACTCCGAACAGATCGCTGGCCATTCGCCAGGTGTAAAGATCCCCTATTTTGCCCCGCCGGGCGCTCGAGTCCAAGAGGATAGCACGATTGTGATCGGCCAAGACGAAACCGAAATTATAAAAACCAGCGAGCTTAAACTAATCGGCAAACATAATTGGCAGAATGTCTGCGCCGCAATCACGGCTGTTTGGCAGATCAGCCAAGATGTTGAGCCGATGCGTCAGGTTCTGACTAGTTTCTCTGGTTTGGAACATCGATTAGAGTTTGTTCGCGAGCTCGACCATGTCAGTTATTACGATGATTCTTTCGGCACGACACCTGACACGGCCATCGTCGCCCTACAAGCCTTCAGCCAACCGGCTGTAATTATCTTGGGCGGTTCGGATAAGGGCATCCCGTTTGACCACTTGGCTGATGAGGTCGCTGGCAAAGACCGCGTCCGGCACGTCATTACCATCGGTAAGACAGGACCAAAAATCGCTCAGTTACTGCGCGACCGCCACTTTACAAACATTACTGAAGGCCTGGAAAAAATGCCGGACATCGTGGCCGAGGCCAGAGCCAAAGCCCAGCCCGGCGATGTGGTTCTGCTTTCGACAGGTTGCGCCAGTTTTGGACTCTTTAAAGATTATAAAGACCGCGGTAACCAGTTTAAAGAAGTCGTTAAGTCTTTAAGCTAGCCGCACGAATAACATTTTCAAACAGAGCACAGACGGTTAGCGGACCAACTCCACCCCTGTGAGGCGTGATGGTCAGATCGTCGCGCCTATAGACATCAGGCGCCAGGTCACCAACGGTTTTGCCGGATTCGCTAGCCACACCGGCATCTACCACCACCGCTCCCGGCTTGATCATGTCGGCGTTAAGTATGGCCGGGCTACCAGTGGCCGTAATGATGATATCGGCGGTTAATACTTTTTTGGCCAAATCCTTGGTATTTTCATCTGCAACACTGACATCTAGCTTGGATTTTATAAGTATTCGGCTTAACGGCGTCCCGACCAGTTTGCCATGGCCGACAATCAGGATTTGCTTGTCAGTAAGATTGATATTGTAGCCGCTAAGCAGCCAAAGGATAGCCATCGGGGTGGCTGGATCGAATTTGGCCCGCGCGCCAAGCGCATCAACATCTTTCTCGGAAGCTACCTGATCGACAATTTCATCGGTTTTCGAGGGGTCGCTTAGCGGCAATTGAACAATGATGCCGTGTATTAATGGATCATCGTTAAGCTTTTTGAGCAGGCCGGGCACCTGAGCTTGGGCGACTTGGTGGGCTTCAACCTCAACCCCGATGTCCGCACCATACTGTTTTTTGAGCCGGATGTAGGTGTTGATGACTGGATCATCCTTAACCTGCACGATCGCCAGCTTGGGAAATATTTTTTTAGATCTCAAAGCCCGCACCTGAGAAGCGTGGCGCTCCTTTATAAAACCGGCTAATTCGCTACCGTTAAGTATTTTCATAAATTTGGAGGGCCATCGGGGACTTGAACCCCGGACACCCTGCTTAAGAGGCAGGTGCTCTAACCAGCTGAGCTAATGGCCCGACTTACAAAATTGGCCGAACAGGCCACCGAATATTAGCACATCCACCCCTGTTAATCAATCGTTGATTAAGGTGGTACCCGCGGCAGGATTTGAACCTGCGACCCCTTGGTTCGAAGCCAAGTACTCTATCCACTGAGCTACGCGGGCTCGTTACGGACCATCCCAATTTTAACAGATAAAACTTATCCGTTTTGCTCATACGCGCCTCCTTCTTTATAGACGCGCATTATAAACCAAAGCATATATTAAAACTGCGGGATCATAAGCTGGTACCCCGTGCAGGAATCGAACCTACATCACTAGCTCCGGAAGCTAGCATTCTATCCGTTGAACTAACGGGGCTGTACAAGAGTTATCCTAACAGATTACAAGTTTTGGCTGCTGGTTGGCGGATTTTTAGAGCTGGCCTGGGGTTGCTCGGTTCGATCCAACGTATTTCGCAAGATCTGAAGAATACTTTTGGCGTGTTCGCGGCTCATACCGACACGGGCAACACTGGTTGGTGCGGAACCTGGGCCGCCATTTTGCATAAAATTCATCATTACACCGTAGTTATTGACCAGGATATCAACAACGTCCGTGAACAATACTGGGTTGCCTTTGGCCTCCTGGGCTAGCGGCTGGTTGGCGCTGGCTGGCTCGGGAATCTTTGTTGAGCCGTAGCCAGCCACTTCCCAAAGCTGTACGGCCTCGTTGTCTGCAGCTCCGAAATGGCTGATCAAAAGCAGCAAGACGTCTTCGGCTGGACGGCGGTCGCCCAGCTCGAAACTAGCCAGCTCCATAACATCGATTTCAACGGCACCAGAGGCCTCGGCCAGGCTTTCGCCGGACCTCGTTCGCAAAGCTTTCAGATGCCTACCCAGTTTTTGATACGGCCTAGCCGAGTTTTGTTTTCCCATTGCTTAAATCCAATTATACCATCCGTAGAGCTAGACCAAGTTATAATAAAGCTTGAGATGCAAGCTATCCGCGAGAACGTTTCTTTGGCCGACTATTCAACAATGCGCCTGGGCGGCCAGGCTCGTTATTTGACAGAGGCTACCCAAGACAACGATGTGCCCGAGCTAATAAAATGGGCCAAGGACCGCAACTTGCCATTTATCGTAATTGGCCGCGGCAGCAACATAATCTGGAGCGACGGCGACTATCCAGGCCTGATCATCGTCGACCGAATTATGGGCCGTGAGGTTGTGGCGGAAGATGACGCAAGCTTATCTGCCCGGCTAGCTTCGGGCGAGAACTGGGATAAAGCCGTGGAGTGGCTGGTTGGCAAAGGCTTAACCGGTGTTGAATATTTGTCATTGATCCCAGGCACGGTTGGCGCTGCACCAGTCCAGAATATCGGGGCTTATGGGGGCGATTTAACAGACACGCTTGTTGGCGTTGAGGCTTTCGATACCGAGCGAAATTGCTTTGTTGGTATCCCCAAAGACGCTTGTGGATTCGCTTATCGGACTAGCCGTTTTAAGGGCGCCGACAAGGGCCGCTTTATTATCACCTCAATAGTTTTAAAACTACAAAAGGGCAACCCTAAGCCGCCGTTTTATGAAGTTCTACAGGACTATTTGGATGAGCATAAGGTTGCCGAGTTCACGCCCCAAACTATCCGCGAGGCGGTGATGTCCATCCGAACGTCCAAGATGCCCGACCCGGAAAAAGTCGCCAACAACGGTTCATTTTTTACTAATCCCTTTGTAGACAGCGAAAAATTTGACCGGCTTAAAGCACAGTACCCGGAAATTAAAGGTTGGCCAGAAAGCGATAAGGTGAAACTGTCAGCCGGTTGGCTAGTAGAGCAAGCCGGTTTCAAAGGTGTTCACGATTCAGAGACCGGTATGGCCACCAGTGACAAAACGGCTCTGGTTTTGATCAACGAACACGCCCGCTCAACAGCCGACCTTATAAAGTTCAAGCAAAAAATTGTCGACAAAGTTCAGCAAATGTTTGGCGTCACGCTCGAGCAGGAACCCGAACTTCTGCCTTAGGATCTTTTATAGGGACGTAGTTTCTCTGTAGCCTCCTGCTCAGAGATAATATTGATGTGGCCATCGCTTCCAATAGCGGCTCTCCTTTGGTGCTCGATGTCATAGACCCATAGGCCCGTGGCCAAATGGTCAGTCTTTATTGCATCGCCAAGAAAAACGGTGCTCCCCATCCTGTCCAGTGCTAACGATCTCCTAAACTCAGCCTCTGTAGCGCCCTCGTCGCAATCTATGAGATAGTCCACGGAGCCATCAATAGCCAGCTTTTCAAGTCGAATAATCCTCTTATCCGGTGGTCTAAGAAGTAAGTAGTGCAAATCCGGGGCTTCAAAAACAGTAATCATGCCATTGCCGTCATGCTCACCGGACTGCCGAAGGACCCGGCGTAACTGCGAGGCTTCGTTCTCCAAATTCAAGGCTATTTGTCCTATGGCAAAGATAGCTTCGAGCTTCTTTTTCGCTTCAAGAATTTCGGGACTGGTCTCGACTCTTGTCATATATCGACAATTATTCTCTTGTTAAAAGATTTTGCAAGCATAAGCTTGACATTGTAAAGAAGTTCTTCAAACAAAACACGCCCTATCGGAGAATGAGTCTGCTTACTGGTCGCTGGGTAATGGGAATTTTAGGCTGAACTCCCGGACTTCATTACTTAACTTGTTAAGTATTTTATCGTCTTTACGATTCTTGATAGCTTGGGCCATCCACTGCGCAATTTGGGCCATGTCTTTTTCTTTTAAACCACGAGTAGTCATGGCTGGAGTGCCGAGCCTCAGTCCGCTAGGTCGAAACGGCGGCAGAACATCGTTGGGTATAGAGTTGCAGTTTGCGGATAAGCCGATCTTATCAAGAATATCCTGCACTTCCCTGCCATCTACCCCAAAGCTAGTGTGGACATCGGCCATGATCAAGTGATTGTCGGTACCGTTAGTCACCAGTTTAAAGCCGCGGCTCATCATTTCGTCGGCAAGTGTTTTAGCGTTAACGAGTATTTGCTTAGCGTAAGTTTTGAACTCTGGCTTAAGAGCTTCTCCAAAAGTTATGGCTTTGGCAGCTGTGTTGTTCATGTGCGGGCCGCCCTGGAAGCCTGGGAAAACTTCACGGTCAATCAACGTGGGCAGATTTTCTAGCGTTTTCTCGACCGGTTTAAGCGGGTTGCCAACCGTGCCCTTCGTCAAGATCATACCCCCGCGCGGACCGCGCAGAGTTTTGTGCGTAGTAGTCGTGATCACTTGGAACCCAAAATCGAACGGGTTCGGCAGGGCTTTGCCGGCAATCAAGCCAGCTATGTGAGCCATGTCAGCCATCAGCAGAGCACCAACCTCGTTGCCGATTTCAGCGAACTTAGCGTAGTCCAAGTTGCGTGGATAGCCAGAGAAGCCGGCCAGGATTATTTTAGGTTTTTCTTTGAGGGCAACGCGACGCATCTCGTCGTAATCAATCTCGCCAGTTTCTACGTCCTTGATACCGTAGCGTACGAAGTTGTAAAGTTTGGCCATAGTAGTAACCGGATGCCCATGGGTCAGGTGTCCGCCATGGTCGAGCCTCATCCCTAAAACTGTGTCGCCTGGCTCCAGCCAAGCAAAATACACCGCGATGTTAGCTGGCGCCCCGGAATGTGGCTGGACATTGGCGTGGTCGGCACCGAACAGTTTTTTTGCCCGCTCGATAGCCAGCGTCTCGACCTTATCCGTAAAGTCTTGGCCGCCGTAATAACGCCTGCCTGGATAACCCTCGGAGTATTTATTAGTAAAAACACTGCCCAAAGCATTGAGCACGTCCCGGCTGACATAGTTCTCAGAGGGGATTAGCTCTAAGCCCTCACGTTGCCTTTTTTCCTCGCCGGCGATTAGCGCCGCTACTTGTTTATCGTCCATTTTAATAACTCCTCTATTTCACTTTATATATTTCGTGAAGTTGAGGTAGCTAGATCATTAAATTATTGTATCACTACTCACCTAAAGCCACTCGGTAAGGATTAAGAGAGATTGAGGGGGCTTACCATATGTGGTAAGCTATTGAGGCAAATGCAGGAAACAAACCAGCAAATAGGCCAATTGATTGCACAGATTAGACAAGAGAAGGGCCTAACTCAGGCAGAATTCTCCAGGCAGCTCGGCACTAGCCAGTCGGCCGTCAACCGTATGGAGCACGGCAAACAAAACCTCAGCCTGGAGACAATCGGTCGTATTAGCAGAGTACTTAATAAGCAGATTATCTCTTTGGGTAGCAGCGGCATTAACCTTCAGATTGAAGGCGGCCATTCGCTATCCGGCGAGATCGAAGTTAAAACTTCCAAAAACGCCGCAGTCGCCCTGCTCTGCGCCAGCCTTTTGAACCACGGCACCACCCGGCTTAAACGCGTGCCAAGAATTGAAGAAGTGAACCGGATCATCGAAGTCTTAACTAGCATCGGAGTCCATATCCGGTGGCTGCCTGGCAATGAGCTGGAAATCAAACCACCAACTACGCTCAGGCTCGATCAAATGAATAAAGAATCTGCCCGTAAAACTCGCATCGTTATTTTGCTGACCGGAGCGCTAATGCATGAACATTCCGAATTTAAAATTCCCTATGCCGGCGGCTGCGAACTGGGCCGGCGGACAATCATCCCGCATATTTATGCCCTAGCTGAATTTGGCGCCCAGATCGAAGCCCATAATGGCCATTACCAAATCTCTGTCCGCCGCAAGTTACCGACTTCGCCAGTAGTCATGTATGAAATGAGCGACGTGGCGACCGAGAATGCCATACTGGCTGCCGCGCGAATCGAAGGCCAGACCATTATTAAACAGGCCAGCGCCAACTACCAGGTCCAGGATGTCTGTTTCTTCCTGCAGAAACTGGGCGTTAAAATCGAGGGCATTGGCACACCAACGCTGAAAATCCGCGGCACCAAAACCATTAAACGAAATGTAAGCTATACGCCAACCGAAGATCCAGTGGAAGCCATGACATTTATTTCAGCAGCCGTTACAACCAACTCGCAGATCACCATCAAGCGAGCGCCGATTGATTTTCTTGATTTGGAACTGCTCAAACTTAAGATGATGGGGCTGCGCATAAAACTCAGCGAGCCATACAAATCTGACAATGGCTATGCTGACCTAGCGGATATTACAATCTATAAACATAACGGCGAGCTTAAGGCGCCAGAGGAAAAACTACACCCTCTGGCGGGAGGTTCAGGAATCAATATCGATAACCTGCCCTACTTTGTGCCAATTGCCGCGGTAGCCAAGGGCCGCACCTTGATTCATGACTGGGTTTACGAAGACCGGGCACTGATGTATACCGAGATGAAGAAGATCGGCGTCGATCTTGAGCTGGCTGATCCGCACCGCGTTTTTATTAATGGTCCAACTAAATGGCGGGCCGGCGAGGTGGTGGCACCGAGTGGCTTACGACCAGCAGTGATTCTTTTAATAGGCATGATGGCTGCCGAAGGCACATCGATGTTGCGTAATATTTATACGATCAACCGCGGGTATGAAGATTTGGCCGAGCGGCTTAATTCGCTCGGTGCCCACATCACTATTGCTCACGAAGCTTAGATTTTTTCGACTTTGACGGCCGTGCCGTAAGCGGCGACCTCGTTCATGATATTGCCCATGCCGCCAGAATCGAAGTTCATAGCGACAACAGCGTTGGCGCCTCTCGACTTAGCCTCTTCGCACATTCGCTCAATGGCCTGCTCGCGGCTGTCACTCAAAAGCTTGGTGTAGCCACGAACTTCTCCTCCAAAAACCGTGCGGAAGCCCGCTCCGATATTACTAAATAGGTTGCGGCTCCTGACTATCAGGCCAAAAACCTCGCCGTAGACTTTGGTTATTTTGTAGCCTGGTATGTCGTTTGTGGTGGTTGTAACCACCAAAAAATCTTTATCCATAATTCTCCCCTTTCTATTCTCAGTGTACTCTCTACCTTGTAGAATTAAGAGGAGCGGTATAGGCTTAAGCCGTGCTTTGACGAGCGGGTGTCGTACAGCGGCTAGTATATGAGTTTTCCAAACTCAGGATGAGGGTTCGATTCCCTCCACCCGCACCAAGCCCCGGTAGCTCAGTTGGATAGAGCAGGAGACTTCTAAGCTCAAGGTCGCAGGTTCAAGTCCTGCCCGGGGTACCATTGTTAATTCCGCACTTTTTATATAAACAGATTATAGTTATCATTAACTTAAATGGCTGGAGTTGGAGAACAACTTAGACTCGAGGGCACACTTCTACCGCGTGCCGAGAGTTTTGCGCCCGCCCACATCGATGGGATGCTAGTTTACAGTAATGGCCGAGTTGCTGAAGAAGTTGTTCCGGCTATAAAAAGATATGACAGATTTGGTGAACGTGTTGAGGAAACCGACGTACCGCCTGAGATTGGGCTCTCGGGTCTCGCTAGAGTAATAAAGAAATTAAGAATAGCTAGGTAATCACCTCTGTTGGTGATACAATTACGGCGTCTTTGGTCTAAACCAATTTTGCAAGCCAAGCATTGCTGCTTGTAAAATTGAGAGGAGGAACATAGGTTCAGGTCGAAGCTTTTGCCAATTTGGCAAAACGAGACAAAACCGCAAGTTCCGACGAGGCGAACGTAGCTCAGTTGGTTAGAGCGCCGGGTTGTGGTCCCGGAGGTCGTGGGTTCAAGACCCATCGTTCGCCCCAGCAATTTTTATGACAGATATTAACCCATTTTCTTGGCCGATTAAGCTTGGCGGTAAAACACCGCGGACTGAAGCAGAATACAATCGCTTCGTTCTGCAAACTGTTCAACCGGGTCTGGCTGGTTTGATTGACGGCTCGATCTCAACTTTGGCGCCAATCTTTGCCGCTGCTTTCGCATCCCATAAACCGCACTTTGCTTTTGTCATCGGCCTGTCGGCTGCCGTCGGTGCTGGAATCTCAATGGCTTTTGCCGAAGGCTTAAGCGACACTGGCGAACTTACCGGTCGCGGACGGCCTGTACGCCGCGGCATGATAATCGGCGCCATGACTTTTCTGGGTGGCATATTTCATACCCTGCCCTTCTTGAGCGGCAACATTCACACCGCCCTAACCCTAGCCTACTTGGTCGTGGGCATAGAACTCCTAGTCATTGCCTACATTCGCTACCGCTTCTTTGAAATGAAAGCCTGGATCTCCGCGTTGCAGGTCATTGTCGGCGGAGGGCTAGTTTTTCTCGCCGGCGTCCTTATTGGTTCATCTAATTTATGAGTCGGAGGGTGGCAACTACAGCCAGCGAGACAGCCAGGTTGTCCGTTCCGTAAACCGCGAAGTTCTCTAGCCAGGTTAGAGTTGGCGGTAAGAATAACAGCATCCACAGGTAGTGGTGCGGATTAACTTGGAAGAAAAGTAGTCCGATGCCCAGTATCAACATAGAGCCAAGCCAAAAAGCCATACTGCCGATCACCGATTTGGTTTGGCCAAAAACTTTGTACCGAAAGTGCCGGCCAAAATGATTGCCAATAATGGCGGCCACACCGTCGGCTACGGATAGATTTAATATAGCGAGCGCGAAAATTATCTTGTTGTTAGCTAGCAGGGCGCAAGCTGTAATAGCTAGTGCGAACAAAATATCACCATATGTCTGGCGATTGAGTCTGACTGAAAAGTGAAAAACTCGAATCTGTCGATCGACCAAAACTACAAAGGCCATCGCCAGGCCTAGCAGCTCAATCCAATGCCAGCCGATGATCCATGGCCAAAATGCTACAAAAATGCCGACACCAATGTGCACAAATTTTCGATGGTCTTCATACCTCAAGTGGCCGCCGCGCCAGAGCGCTTCGGCCACCAATAGGATTGACAGCACCCCCACCAAACAAGCAAATAACGCAAGCATTATAAACATTGTAGCTTAGTTCTGGTCGGGGTGAGAGGACTCGAACCTCCGGCCTCCGCGTCCCAAACGCGGCGCGCTAGCCAACTGCGCCACACCCCGTCGTCATAACTTGCGCATTTGCCTCGTTTTGGTTAGTGAATCAAAAGCTTCGGCTTAGTGCTAAGTTACTCCTCTCAATTTTACAAGCATCGGTGCCTAGCTTGCAAAATTGGTTTTATTTAGGAGGTAATTATAATTCGAGCGATAAGTGAGAATTATATGCAGAGCCCGAGAAAGTACAGTCATTGTAGAAAAATAGTTTTCTCGGCGCAAAGCTATATATCAAAAGTTTACCTTTTAACCGCTGAGGTAGTATAAACTCTAGTCATGCCGGCAGAATTCTTTCATGGTACCAAGACCGCTACTCGCGGTGCGGCAGCCGTCGTCAAAGATGGTCTTAAAGTCACTGCCCGCTACCCACAGATCATTGCCTATATTTACAGTGCCGGTCTTTTTATATCGTTAACCTACCCGATAGTCGGCGCTTCGATCTTCGCTCATTGGTATAATCGCATTTTCACAGGGGCTGGTGATCTAGCACCACACCACACCCGGATAATCCTAGGGCTGGTCGGATTTTCATTTTTTTATGCCGCTTTAGTCACCGCCTATTTCAGTTGCGCGATTTCTGCCGGAGTTCTAGCCAGGCTAGAGAGACAGCCAGTCCCGCCGTTCTACGCTCTACGCCAAGTCTTGAGTCATTTTTTTAGAATTACCAAATTCGCAGTGGCGGCAGTCTTCTTTTTTCCGATGGCAGTTTACGCCCAACGCCGTAAACTGCCAAAAGGTTTCGTTGGCGTTATGGGAAATTCGCTAACCTTGCACATGGCCCAAGTGGCTCCAGAAGTTTTAACCGAGCATAAAGGCGTCGGCGCAACAATTCGCGGCACGATTAATACATTCAGCAAGACCTGGCGCGAGGGCTTAGTTTTGAAAATCTGGATGTACGTGGCGGTCTTTTTGGTAGTCGCTTTGCCGAAACTAATTCAGCACGGTATTTTTCATGGACGTACTGCCGAAAACGTCGGCTGGTTAGTCAGCTTAGAGTTAGCCACCTCGGGCTTGGTAATCTTCAAACTTATAAATAGCATCTTCACGACTGTGCTCTATCACCAAGCCAAAAGTGGTCGGGGTGGCCGGACTTGAACCGGCGGCCTCAGCGTCCCGAACGCTGCGCGCTACCAACTGCGCCACACCCCGTTGCCAGAACAGGGGTAATTATAGCACTAGGTTGTTTTCTTTAGCTAAGATTGTCTTGAGCCGAGAGATTAGTCTTTTGGTGCCATCAGCGTGCAGCGTTTGTATCCCTCCTGCCCGCGCCGCCCTTACATTTTCGACCAAATTATCTACGAACAGAATTTCGTTGGGCTTAACCCCAAGTTTTTTAATCGCTATTTGGTAGATGCGCGGGTCGGGCTTGCGGACGCCCTCCTGATAGGACAGAATCACTGGCGCGAATCCGTGGTACAGACCCAGCATTCGGATACCCCAGCCGCCAAGTGAGTTCATGTTGGACAGAACCGCCACGCTGATGCCCTGGTTGTGCAGGGCTTTGGCCAGCCGCCGGACTTTGTATTGCGGCACCAACAGCCGCGACAACACTCCACCATAATCAAATAGGACAACCTTGATCATTTAGTCCAGTGTACTACGAACGCGAGCGAACTATTTAGCGAATTCGATAGCACGAGTCTCGCGGATAACGTTGACCTTAATGGTCCCTGGGTACTGCATTGTCGATTCAATCTTATTGGCAATGTCTCGAGCCAGTTTGATAGCCTGTAAATCGTCGATGGATTTCGGCTGCACAAAAACTCGAACTTCACGGCCAGCACTAATTGCATAGGCCTTTTCGATGCCGTCGAATCCAAGCGCGGTATTTTCCAAGTCTTTCATTCTCTCGGCAAAGTTCTCGGCGCTGACGTTGCGGGCGCCTGGCCGGGCGCCGCTGATGGCGTCTACAACACGAACTACTAGGCCCTCGATACTTGTTGATTCCATATCGTCGTGGTGCTGTTCGGCTGCCTCAGCAACTTCTTCCGGGGCGCCGTATTTGCGCAGCATCTCGCCAGTGATGTGGTGGTGCTTACCCTCGACTTTGTGCGATAGAGCCTTGCCCATGTCGTGAGTAAAGGCAGCATATTTGGCAGTTTTGACATTGGCGCCAAGTTCTTCGGCTAGTACTCCAGCCAATTGAGCCATCTCGACTGAGTGCTTAAGAACGTTCTGCCCATAGCTGGTACGGTACTTTAACTCGCCCATCAATTGCAGAATTTCTGGTGGTATTCCCACCAGTCCGACTTCACGTGCGGCATCTTCGCCGGCTCGGATGACGTCTTTTTGAACTTGTTTCTGCGCCTTCTCGACAACTTCCTCAATCCGGCCTGGGTGAACCCGACCGTCTTTTAGTAGCATCTCCATGGCCTGGCGAGCAATCTCGCGGCGGACAGGATCAAAGCTAGACAGCACAATCATTCCTGGGGTTTCATCCACCAAGATGTCGACGCCAGTAGCTCTTTGCAAGGCCTGGATGTTGCGGCCTTCCTTGCCAATGATCCGGCCTTTCATTTCTTCGTCTTCCAGCTTAACGGCCGTGACGGTACGCTCCGATGTAACTTCGGAAGCCATGCGTTCCATAGTCGTAGCCAAAATCGTGGCCGAAAGTTCCTCGGCATTTTCGCGAGCTTCGTTCTGTAGTTTATTGACCAGACCGAGTAAGTCGTTCTTAATGTCACGCTCAGTCATTTGCATGAGCTTGTCAGTCGCGTCGGTCTTAGACAGCTTAGCGATCTTTTCCAGCTTCTCCTGCTGTTTTCCGCGAATGTCGCGAATTTCGTTTTTTAGATCCTCGACTTCGCCCTCGGACTTGCGAAGGTTCTCGCTGCGCTTATCCAGCTCGTCTAGTTTCTTGTCGAGCGATTCCTCGCGACCAAGCAAACGGGCTTCAATATCCTTCAGCTCGCCTCGGCGCTTTTGTTCGTCCTTGCGCATTTCTTCAATGCGCCGTGCTGCATCTTCTTCAGCTTTTCGAACTGTTTCAGCTGCTTCTTTTTTAGCCTGAGCCAGTTCTTTTTTAGCCTCAGCGGCAGCCCTACCGGTGAAAAAATCCAGTATTGCCATATCGTCCTCCTACTAGGACCGTAGCTGTTATCTAGTTTTTGCGATCACTATCACTTCTTTAGCGCCAACTCTTAACAGCAGGTATCAGTATTTAAGTTAATCGTTCGGATGGATGTTTCCCCAAAATCCAGAAAAATCCTAAACCTACTATACGTCCGGTTTGGCTGGTTGGTCAAATTATTTAGCGTTGGAGCGTGGTTCTGGCCGGCGCGCCGTACTCAGGCAAAGCAATTTTATCGTTCTTACCTGTTTCTAATTTTTTTATGGCCTGGGAAGCCCAATTCTTGCCGTCAGCGGCAACGATAGGGATGCTCAGCGAGTAGGCCAGGGCATTGGCGACGGATAAACCGATCCGCAAACCCGTAAAACTGCCCGGACCTTTGAATACAGCTATTCCCCGCAGGTCATCTTGCAAAATACTTGACTTGTTAAGTATTTCTGAGATTTTAGTATGAATGGTTTCGGCCAGCTGCCGGTCGGCCAGCCACTTTATATAAGCTAATTTCTTTTGGCCGTCATATACCCCTAGCTCTGCCTTTGGTTTGTCTGTTCTGATCGTTAGTATTTTCATGGCTGACTCTCCTGCCACTGTGTTTCTATCTCGCGCATAATTCCTTGCCAATTTTCCGGGTAGCTAATAGTTATCTGGCGCTCTTCGGAATTACTAGCCGTCGGTATAAATTCAACTGCTAAGTGATCCGTGGGCAGAACATCTTTGACGATATCGGACCACTCAATCACGGTCACGGCCTTTGGGTCGCTGATAGATTCAGCCAATTCTTCGTGTAAAATGCCCGGCTCGCTCAGCCGATAAAAATCGTAGTGAAAAATTTGAAGTTTTGGAGTTTTATAAATCCGCTTGAGCGTGAAGGTTGGGCTAGCGACTTGGTCGTAACTGCCGGCGCCTTTAGCCAGGCCTTTTACGAAAGTTGTTTTGCCGCCTCCCAAATCGGAGCGCAGTTCTATAACTTCGCCGCCGGCTAATTTACTTCCGAGGAGCTCGCCTAGCCTCGTAGTATCGCCGGAGCCGGTAGATATTGTTTGCCAAGTCAGTTCTGTACTCATAGCCAGCATATAGTAGCGCGGCTCCACCGACCCCGGCAAGCGTCCATGCGTGCAGAGGTGTTGCAGGTAAAGAATTATTGGCGGCATTAGTGGCGCCAGTAGAGCTTTGGGTCGAAACACTTTTGGTTGTACCGCTGGTTTTGCTAGACGAGCTACTAGCAGTTGTCGCGCCGCTCACTTGATTGGCGGCGTTTGGTGTTGGGGTGGTAGTCCAATACCATTTGCCATTAGCCAAAGCCCACGACTGCCCGTCTTTAGCGCTGCCGTAAGGATCCGATTGACTCATAACATTGCCAAGAGGATCCAACAGTGCGGCTTGGCCACTGGTATTGCTCATCGCCAAATTGGTATCTACCGAGAAGAAGGCTTTAAATGCTTTAGGCTCAATTATTGTACCGTCCGAGATCGTATAGGTATGTTTAGTGGTCGACCCAACCTGCAATTTAAAACCAGAGAGATCAAATGCTACGGCGTTTGAGTTATAAAGTTCGATAAACTCATCCTCATCATCGCTCTGTGGGCTGGCCGGGTTTGGCAAAAGTTCTGTAATCTGCGGTGCGGCCAGTCCTAAGTCGCTGGTTGGTATGCCAGTATCGGCGCTAGCAGCCAGTATCATAGCTGGAGCAGCAGAACCCTCCGCCCAATCCACATAGGTTGTCCCGCCGCCGGCGATCATACTCACAAAAAGGTTGCAGGGCGTAGCGTCTATAGCCGCTCTCTGCCAGCTGCCGTCGGAAAGCTGTCTGTAATAGATTGAGTTCGCGCTATTTATGCTACCTGATGTCGAGCCGACAGAATGGAGGTCTATGCCGTCTGTAGTCGGCGGTGTCGGAGCTGAGGACGAAGTCCAACTCACATGATCCTGCGGCGTATAGGTCACGGTCGGGCCACTGCCGCCGACCTTTATTACCTCAAAGTAGCCATTCGTGTCGCTTAGGCTTATTGAAAGATTAGACTCTCCGGTAGCCCCGCATGTTGCTACCGTATCGCCGCTAAGCAAGAAGGATTGTTGTGGCTGCAGTATAAAATTTGGCAACTGTTGGCTGTCTGTGGGTACGTTGAAATTGATACCGGAAGATTTGTTGAAATACTCAAGTATATAGTTCTGCAGATTAAGACTGGCGCCGCTGGTATTCTCTAGCACAATCGACTCCGAGCCGGTCATTTTGAAGCTTATGATAGTTAGGTCGGCAGCCGCGAAAGTGGCCTTTACGACGGTCGGAATAAGAGCAAAACCCAGGATTAATAACACCACCGACAGCTTCGCCAGGGTTTGCCTCATTTTTCTGAATTATTATCCTGATAAATCGCTAAAGCAAGTGCTTACGTTTATAAAGTGTTGAGGCGGGAGCGACGAAGTTGTCGTCGCTCCCGCAATGTGCGAACTAGTGGATCCGTGTACTACTCGACGGCGGAAAGCTGGCTCAGGGAGTGCACCTCCGCGTCCTTGAAGGGCGCGTTCGCGTCGATGACCAGGAGGAAATCCGTGCCAGGGAGGTCCCCGTTGTACACCGAGCCACGAAGAAGCACGTCGACCTGGTCTCCGTAGGTGAAGAAGGCAATGCGCTTCCCCCTGAACGGCGACAGCTGGTAGAACGCGCTGTCATGCGGGTTTCCGCGCCCATCGGCCTTGATCAGGCGAGCCCATTGGCATGGGTCGTCGTCCTCTAGGCGATCAAGATCCTTGTTGAGCAGGAGCTCCATCCTGACCCTGTCGCCGAACATGGTGCGTACGTCGTCTGAGGTGAGCCCCGTCATAGCTGCATCGAGCACGGCATCTCGACGATCGCCGGTCTTTCCGCCGAGGATGAACATGGCGATCGCCTGTGTCAGCGGGTCGGCGTGCGTTAAGCGCACGATTCTCTGCAACGCGTCATAGTCGACCATTGCAAACATCCACCTTTCCTAGTTCGGGGAGCTTTGAGCTCCATGTACGATTCCAAAACTGTTTAAAGCCTTGTGAATAGATTAATACTTTAACATAATCGTGGTTTCTTTTCAATCGAGCTCAATGCTTGACTAATGAGTCCGGGCATCTGACGAGCCCGAGCAAGATCGTCAAAAATATCAACCATAAAGCCGAGGACTGTTTGAGCGCTAGCGAGTTCCGCAGGCGGTTCGTATTTTTGACTTTGAGCTTGCGTCAAGCGAGCTAGCCGCCCGGTGGTTTTGCATTACTTTTGCCATCAAAAGTAATAAACTGTACTTATGCTTAGATTAAGCGCCACATTGATGAACCAGCCGGTTGTCAGCCTGCGTTTGGGCGGGGCGATAGCCATTGCCAAAACTCCGGTGATTAACCCGCACAATCTTAAGATTTTAGGCTGGTGGTGCAAAGAGTCCGGCCACCCGGAACCAAAAATCCTGCTGATTGAAGATATCCGCCAAGCTTCCAGCGAAGGCCTAGCCGTCAACGATGAAGACGTACTAAGTTCGCCCTCGGACCTTGTCCGCCATCGCGAAATTTTAGATATTAAATTTGACTTACTTGGCAAAACCGTCAGGACCAAGCGCAGTAAACTCGGCAAGATCAATGACTACAGTTATAACGAAGGCATGTTTGTTCAAAAACTTTATGTCGCCCGGCCGGTAACCAAAATTCTAGCCACCCAAAGCACTCTGATTATAGACAGAACGCAGATACTGGAAGTAACGGACAGCTACATACTGGTACGAGACACGGAAGTGACGGCCGACGCGCCAGAATTCGCTGCGGCTCCGGCAACGTAAAAAATCGCTGCTCTTTTCCCTTTAGTAAATACTTAACTAGTTAAGTATTTAACTCTTGCTTAACTAGGTCGTAAGAGAATCCTTGACTAGTTAAGTATTTTATAAGCTTTGGGTCATCATTTTTATATCGGGAGAGTGGTCGTTTCTTGGCTACTAGTACCCGTAGTCGTTCCGCCTCGCTGGCCTCCTGCTCTTCTAGAATCTGACCAATGACTTCCCTATCCAATCCTTTGGCAAAAAGCTCGGCGCTCATCGCCCGGTTACTTTTGCCGGTCCTAGCCCTTAGCTCGATCAACCATCGGCCGTAGGCTTCGTCGTTTAGGTAACCCTTTGCCCCGAACTCCTCGATCAACTTTCCGGCCAGTTCCGGCTCGGCCTTTTTGCGGTACATGTAATCCTTGAACTCACGGACTGAATGCGGCCGGTTGAGCACCCACTCGAGAGCCCGCGCTGCCAGCTTGCCGTCTTCGGACATTTTTTTGAAGTTCTTAAGCTCGGCCTCGGATATTTCTAGATCTTTTTTGACCCCGTAGTCAGCCACCTGGTTAATGGTCAGTGAAAAACTGTATTTCTCATTGACAAAAATACTAACCCGTCCCGGATTTTTAACCTGCTGCTTGAGGGCCGTAATTTTCATCCCGTTAGAGCTCCGCATAACTGCCGGCTAGATATGCGGCAGATTTTATCTTTGATAAAATACTTAGCTCTAACGGGATTCATTTCGACTGAAACAGAATTATAACCATGGCCGCCAGCCAAACAGACTCAGTTAAAATACCCAATCGCTTTGTCTCGCTCCACTGAATCCAGCGGTGAAATCGCCTAGCGTAGTAAAGCGGCCTGTCGTCACCCATGGGAATTGGCCGGCCGCGTAAGATATGCGGCAGCCACATAGCATCGGGCACCACAGCCAGCGCGCCGCAGGCTACAATCACCCAAACCGGCGCGTTGAACGTACCGGCAAAGAAAGCGACCGCCAAAATAATTATGGCCGCTAGTAAAAGATCACCCGCCATTACGGCTCGCTTCGCGGCAAGCTTCAGTTGATAGTCCCAATGCGGAACAGCGTCTAGTACAAAATGTGACAGCAAAGCCGCCGGCAGCGCCAACCACGGCGAACTAAAAGTAACAGCGATCACTGCGCCGGTTATGGCATGGTTTGTTGCGGTCACTATCTACTCCTTGTTGGCGGCGACTATAGTTTCTTTGGAGATTTTATCCAAAATTTTGGGATTTTCTTTTAGGAATTTCTTGGTAGCTTCACGGCCCTGGCCGATTTTTTCGCCGCTATATTCGTACCAAGCGCCGGTCTTGTCGACCACGCCCTTAGCCACAGCCAAGTCAATTACATCGCCAGATTTGCTAATACCCTCGTTGTACATGATGTCGAATTCGGCCTCGCGGAAAGGCGGCGCGATTTTGTTCTTAACGACTTTGACCCGGCAGTGGTTGCCAATGGCCTGATCGCCCTGTTTGATCTGGCTGAGACGGCGAATATCCATACGCACTGAAGCATAGAACTTTAGAGCGTTGCCGCCAGTCGTGGTCTCTGGGTTACCGAACATGATACCGATCTTCATACGCAGCTGGTTAACAAAAATTACCGTGCACTTGGTGCGGGAAATTATGCCGGTTAGTTTACGTAAAGCTTGGCTCATCAGCCGAGCTTGCAGGCCCATGTGGGCATCGCCCATGTCGCCCTCGATTTCGGCCTGGGGAACTAGAGCAGCAACCGAGTCAATCACGACAATGTCAACGGCGTTGGAGCGTACAAGGGTTTCCAAAATTTCCAAAGCTTGTTCGCCGCTATCTGGCTGAGAGATTAGCAGACTATCAGTATTAACGCCCAGGCGCTTGGCGTAAGCCGGATCTAGGGCATGCTCGGCGTCAATAAAGGCCGCAGTGCCGCCATTTTTCTGAACCTCCGCCACGGCGTGCAAACAAACCGTTGTTTTGCCAGAGCTCTCTGGGCCGTAGATTTCAACAACCCGGCCGCGAGGAATTCCTCCGCCTAGAGCCAAGTCGAGACTAAGGCTGCCGGTTGAAATTGTTTCGACGTCAGCGGCATGAGCTTCACCAAGCCGCATGATCGAACCTTTGCCAAACTGCTTTTCAATCTGATCAACTGCCAGCTTAAGAGCTTGGACTTTACCGCTCGACCGAGCGGCTGCGTCTTTAGTTTTGTCTGCCACTTTTTGCCTCCTTAACGATATTAACCTCAGTATATCAACTTAGCTTGCGCTCCAAAAATAATGTTGTAACCTTGGTGTTTTTAAACTGTTTCCTTGCGGACCCGCGGCTTTGACCCTATATTAAATAGTGCACTATGTTCAAACTTAACTTGAAACGGCCTGGGCGCCGTAGTAGCGGCGGCTTTTCTAACCTTGAGCTTTTGATCCTGCTAGTGATCATTTGTGTCTTGAGTGTGCTAGTCGCGGTTAACTATAGTGCCGTGGCTCAGAAATCTCGAGACAGCCAGAGGAAAAATGACCTTTTGAGCCTGCAAGAACAAATTAATACCTATCAAGCCGAGAATGATAAATACCCAACCGCCGGACAGCTAAATGATCCAAAATTTATAAGCGTTAACTTCAAAAATTTTGATTCTCAGATCCTGAAAGACCCTTCATGGGCCAGCAGGAATAAATTCTGTAATGTTAACGGCCAACCGCAGCTAGAAGCGACAACCGCTCCAGACAAAGGCTGTTACGGCTACGCCGTCAGCCCGGCCGAATGCGACGACCTGGATGTTGCTTGCACCAGCTACACTCTTAGCGCCAATTTGGAATCGGGCGGAATCTACACCAAGCAATCTTTGGACTAGTTTTAGTGGTCTTCGGAATAATTTCGGACGTAGCTTTGGCGAGCCTCCAAAATCCGGTTCGCGTACTGGTCGGGTGTTGGGCAAAACTTAAAAACAAAATTGTCGACTTCACCGGCAGTTTGAATTACCAACGTACCGTAATTAAACATACTTGGCAAAACACCTTGTTGCTCGACATTGACGTCTTCGACGTTACTCATACTAAGGCGGGAGATTTTGCGATTGAATAGCGCTCTTTGCAAAATTTGGACGACGCTTTTATCTGTCACTACCAGTCGGCATTGCCTGTATACATATGTAGAAATAAGTAAGATCGCGATCAAGAACCCGACCACGAATAGCCCCATAGCTGCTACTAGTCCCTTTGTCTGAGAAGAAATGCTAAAGAAAAATCCGACCATCGCCAGAATGACGAGTCCGATGACTAGCAAAATACCAGTCAGCATCTCGACGTAGATGCCAATAATGCCGATCGGGTGGCGACGAACCACCGTCACCAAAGTCTCGCCAGGTTCCAAAACTTTTTGGTCGACCTTGGTAATAGCGAAGCCGCCAATTTTGTTTAGGATCGTTTTTTTGCCCGTGTCTCCGGCATTAGTCACAGCTATAGCTCCAATTTCGAATTTTTCTTTTTGGTCTTCTGGCATGTTAACTCCTACAGTAGCGTAGGCTGGTTCTTAGTGCCAGCTTTAGGTTTCTTGCCAAGGTGTTGCCAGGCTTTGGGCGTAACTTTACGGCCGCGGGGAGTACGCTCCAATAGGCCGATTTGCATTAAATATGGCTCGTGGAAATCTTCGATAGTGGTCTGCTCTTCGGAGGTTAAAGCAGCCAGGGTTTGCAGGCCGACCGGGCCGCCGGCGTGAAAATCCATGATTGCGCCTAGCAGTTGGCGATCGGCCGGGTCGAGGCCGAGATCGTCAATTTCGAGCAGCTCCAAAGCTTTAGTAGCCAGCGGTTCGTCGATGATGCCGTCAGCATTAATGTCAGCGTAGTCACGTACCCGGCGCAGTAGCCGGTTAGCAATGCGGGGCGTCAGCCGAGCTCGACCGGCCAGCAGCTTAGCTGCCTTGTCGTCAATTTTTACATCCAAGATTCTGGCGGAGCGTTTTATAATCCGGGCAATTTCCTCGGGCGTGTAAAACTCCAAGCGATGGATCATACCAAAACGATCGCGCAGCGGGGCAGCCAATTCGCCAGTTCGGGTAGTGGCACCGATAATAGTGAAACGCGGTAAATCCAGGCGCAGACTTTTGGCGCTCGGGCCTTTGCCTAGCATGATATCTAACTTAAAGTCTTCCATAGCCGAATAAAGGACCTCTTCGATAATTCGGTGCAGGCGATGGATCTCGTCGATGAATAAGATATCGCCGTCGGAGAGGTTGGTCAGCAGGCTAGCCAAGTCCCCTGCCCGCTCAATCGCGGGACCGGAAGTTACCCGAATTTGAGCGCCCATTTCATTGGCGATGACGCCAGCCAGAGTGGTTTTTCCCAAACCTGGCGGGCCATAAAGTAAGACGTGGTCAATCGGTTCGCCGCGTTTTTTGGCGGCACTGATTGATAGTTTTAAATTTTTCTTTAATCGCTCCTGGCCCACATAATTTATAAAGTCCCTGGGCCGCAGGGTTTCTTGCAGCTCTTCCTCGACCGGATCTCCGCTGTCCAGCGGACTAGCCGTAGTGTTTATAATCCTCTCAACTGCCATACCAACAGTTTAACATTTTAGCGTTATTATTATATTGATGGTAAATATGCCAAAGGTTGGAGTCGGGGTGATGATTATGAAGAACGGTCGAGTTCTTCTTTCTGAACGCAAAGGAGCTCATGGCGCCGGCGAGTACGCTTTCCCTGGAGGGCATCTTGAGTTTGGGGAGTCGTTTGAAGAATGTTGCCGTAGAGAAACCAGTGAAGAATGCGGCATAAGAATTAAGAATATTCGTTTTTTATATGTAACTAATCTGACACACTACCCGGGTAAGCACTACGCTCACATAGGAATGATAGCCGACTGGGCTAGCGGCGAGCCCAAGGTCCTTGAACCGGAAAAAGCCGGTTCGTGGGATTGGTACAGCTTAGATAAGCTGCCTCCTAAAATGTTTGAAGCCTGCAAGCTTTCGCTGGAAAGCTATAAAACTGGTAAGGTCTACTTCAACTAATAAAGGGCTGCGGCTTTGGGCATGTGCGAGCCCTTCAGGATTTTTAGAACATTGTCCGCTTCAACAGTTTCTTTCTCGAGTAAAGCTTTTTTGAGATCTTCGAGTTTGTCCATATTGGCTTTGAGCACGATGCGAGCACGAGAGCCAGCCTCGGTGATCAAAGCCTCGACTTCATCGTCAATCACCTTGGCGGTTTCGTCGGAATAGGTACGTTCGTGGACTAGCCTTTCTATCATCATACCTTCGTCCACCTGGAAGACTTGGTCTCGCAGTTTTTTGCCCATGCCTTGGTTCATGACCATATCGCGAGCCAGCTCGGCGGCTTTTTGCAGATCGCTGCCGGCACCGGTAGTAACGTGGTCGGCACCATAGATCAGCTCTTCGGCCACCCGGCCGCCAAGCATGCGAGCCAGTACATCCTTGAATTCAACGATGCTGTGGTAACTTTTATCTTCGGGCGGAATAAACCAAGTAACGCCGCCGGTCGGGCCGCGCGGGATGATAGTAACTTTATGAACCATATCGCTATCCGGCAATACATGCCCGACAACGGCGTGCCCAGCTTCGTGGTAGGCCGTCAGCTCTTTTTCCTTCTCGCTCATGACCTTACTCTTGCGCTCCGGTCCGATAGCTACTTTTTCAAAAGCCGCTACGACATCTTCGTTCTCGATAACTTTGCGATTGTGGCGAGCCGCTAGAATTGCCGCCTCGTTGGCGATGTTAGCCAAGTCGGCGCCAGACGAACCGGCCGTTTTTGCGGCTAAGCTGTCCAGGTCAACATCCTTGCCAACTGGCTTGTCTTTAAAGTGGGTCTCTAGTATAAGTTTGCGATCGCGCCGATCCGGTAGGTCAATATTGACGCGGCGGTCAAAACGTCCGGGGCGAAGCAGCGCCGGGTCCAACACATCGGAACGGTTGGTAGCGGCTAGTACAATCACGTTCTGGCCCTGTTCAAAGCCGTCCATTTCTACCAGGATTTGGTTGAGGGTCTGCTCGCGCTCATCGTGCCCGCCGCCCATACCAGAGCCGCGGCGGCGACCGACAGCATCAATTTCGTCTATAAAAATGATGCATGGCGCGTTTTTCTTGGCCTTGTTAAAAAGATCTCTTACCCGGCTAGCTCCTACACCAACGAACATCTCGACGAATTCCGAACCAGAGATAGAGAAGAACGGCGCATTAGCTTCGCCGGCTACCGCTCGAGCGAGCATGGTTTTACCAGTACCCGGAGGACCAACCAAGAGTACGCCCTTAGGAATTTTAGCGCCGACTCCTTCGAACTTTTTGGGATACTTCAAAAACTCTACGACTTCCTGCAGATCTTGCTTGGATTCGTCGTTACCAGCTACATCGGAGAATGTAATACGATCCTTTTCGTTGCCATAGAGGCGGGCCTTGCTTTTGCCGAAGCTGAGCGCTTGGTTGCCCTGCCCCTGCGCACTACGAAACATTATGATCAAAATAAAGGCGATCAGTATCACCGGCAAAATGCCGATGAGTAGCTGGCCCCAAACACTGTTGCCGCTATTAGATTGAGGCTTATTTACTAGCTGAACCTTGCCCTGCTGCAAGCCTTGCTCGTAAATACTAGAACCGGGCTCTTTAAATGATTTCTCGGTAGCTTGGTTCTGGCCCGCTGGAGTAATATCAAGTTCATCGCCATTGATGACGATTTGTTTTATCTGGCCGCTATTAGCTTGTTGGATGGCTTGTGAAAAAGGTATCGATTGTAGTTTGGTTGGCTGCCCCATCGCAGAATAGATAACCAGTCCAATAAGTATCAAAAGCGCTATAAAGCCAGCGTTTTTGAAAACGCCTCGCCTACCACCGCTAGGACCTCCCAGCTTAAACTGTTTTCTATCCATACGAGGATATTATATCAGTCCGCTAGTCAGGCGAGGCTAAAAGAGGCAACATCTTTACCGATGTTTAAATTGGTGGATCCCACGACGTTGACTACCGTGCCAGCTTTTGCGGTCCTTAATGCCATGTCTAAACGTTCAATAGTTTTTCTATCAAAGTCGCCGATGTCCAGCTGCCTTAACAACTGGACAAGCGTCTCCTTGCCGACAACGCCGGGCAGAGAAATGTAGCCTAGCCGATTGATCTGTTGGTTTTTTAGGAGTTGCCGAGACAAGATCGCAAATATTCTATCTTGGTCTATGCCGACTTTTGCCACTTTGTCGATGTTGCCCAGAATTTGCTCGCGTTGCTTTTCGTCAATTTTGGGGATAATTTTGTGCCGTAGATAGTTGCGTAGATAATTATCTTCCGCGTTGGTGCTATCTTCGCGCCATTTTAGATGCTGTTTTTTGGCATACATAGAAATCTCTGCCTTTGTGAATCCCAGCAGCGGCCTTATGATCTGGCTATTGTTTTGAATGGCAACCAGACCTCTCGGCCCAGTGCCCCGAAGAATATTAATTAGAGCGGTTTCTAAAAGGTCGTCTTGATGATGAGCGGTAATGATTGCTTGAGCCTTATGCTTGCGTCTCACGGATTCCAGGAATTTATAGCGGGCTGCTCTGGCTTGGGCTTCGCTAGCCTCGCTGCCCAGTCTTCCCTCTCCCGTCTCGAATGGAAAATTATAATCTTTAGCCGCCTTCTCGACAAAAAGCGTATCCTTGCCAGAGTCCGGCCGAATGCCATGGTCAAAATGAGCTACAACAATTTCAACTCTTGGCTTCCTCGCCAGAAGGTCCAGCAACACCATGGAGTCTACGCCGCCAGAAACAGCCAAGACGTATTTGCCCGGTGCCAATTCTACTTCCATCACTTATAATCTTATCAGTAATGAAGAGTTTGGTTTTTGCCACCAGCAATGAGATGAAGTTTATGATGGCGGATGTGGTTTGCCGGAGCCATGGCATCCAATTGGTCAGAAAAAACGCTGATATAGAAGAAGTCCAGGGCGAGGACGCGGAAAAGGTCGCAATTGATAAAGCCGACAAAATGTATGTGGCACTAAAAGAACCGCTCGTGATAACCGACGACTCGTGGGCATTTTCTGGCCTGCGCGGGTTTCCCGGAGTTTATATGCACTCCATTAACAAATGGCTTACTCCGCAGGATTTCCTGAACCTTACTCTGTCGCTAAAAGACAGACGCGTGACGCTGACCATGAGACTGGTTTATAACAACGACGTTGAACAGAAGATTTTTCAAGCCAACCTCTCTGGCAAAATTCTGAAAGAGGCACGCGGTGAATCCAAATACGCCAACCACACCGTAGTCTCGCTAGATGGAGACGAGGGCAAAAGTATTGCCGAAGTTTACGAAAAGCAGGATCTCGGGGCTGACCACAACGCCTCAAAAGTCTGGCACGATTTTGCCAAGTGGTATTCGGACCAAGAATGAAAAAACTATACTTTGCCCGTCACGGTGAGAGCCAGGCTAATAAAGACAGGATATTTGCAGGAACGTGGGATACCCCTTTAACCAGCCACGGTCGCAAGCAGGCCAAGCTGGAGGGCGAACAAGCTAAAAGCCTCGGGGTAGATAGGATAGTTTGCTCAACGCTATCGAGGGCATCGGAAACGGCTGAAATTATCGCTGCGGTTATAGACTATTCGAAAGACAGAATTATTAAATCTGAATTATTAATTGAAAGAAATTACGGCGAGCTACAGCAAAAACCTTACGAGGCGGCCGACGGAATAGAATTTGAGCAAGTTCCCGGCATAGAAACAACTGAGGCACTATTAGCTCGAGGCGTTAAGGCTGCCGAGTTCCTCAAAAATTTAGAAGCTAATAATTTATTGATTGTAGGCCACGGGACTTTTGGCCGAGTTCTGCGGGATCAAATTTTAAAGCAAACCAGCCAGGTTGAAGTTCCTATCGAAGAGGAGCTTCCTAATGCCCAAATTATACGTTGGCTTTAGCTGGCCAGACGGACTTTTTGGCGCCGGTATTCAACAGTCGTCAAGTAAATGATTATTAGGTCGAGGATCGTTAATAGGGTCAGCCCGAGCGAGAACTTATCGACAATCCTATAGAGCTGATAAATCACAAACAGCGCCGTAACACCAATTAGCGCCAAATAAGCCCAAAGATGATCACGCCAGACCTCAAAGACCAGAACTAATTTAACGATCCCGTGGCTCAGCAAATAAATAGCTCCGAATATCAAAGCTGAGCCCGTCAGATTGTGGGCCGTTCTTAAGACGTGATTGGCTATAAAGTCGTGGGGGTCTTGGCTGAGCTCGCCGTTGGTCAGCCTTTCCGCCCAGTGGTTAATCTGAGCCGGGCTAATAATTAAAAGTAGGATCCCGCCAAGAGTCTCGATCAACCCATCCAAAGCTTTTAGCAGCAAGCCGATTCGAAATGCTCGGTCAGTGAGGTCTTTTGGATGCTCGACCGGATTCATCCGTTCAAGCTTTTTATCGAGCTCCTGTTTTTTCTTCTGGTCAGCCATTAGGTTAATATTAGGTTCGGCGGGTGAAAATTGCAAAGCAGTAGGCTATAGTAACCCAGGAGCCATTTAAGATTATAGGAGTCAGAAACAGATGCTAAGTACCGCCCATGCCTTTATAACCCGCGCCGGAAAGACACTCGGCTTAAGCGACGAGGAAATTAAAAAACTTATAAAGATCGACGCTGAACACACGTTTGATATAAAGCTCAAAAACGGCAAGACCTTCCCGGCTTACCGCGTTCAACATAGTAGCAAGCTCGGGCCATACAAAGGTGGTATACGGTTCCACCCCGAAGTTGACTTGGACGAAGTCAGAGCTTTGGCAACGTTGATGAGTTACAAAACAGCTGCCGTCGGTTTACCGCTTGGTGGTGGTAAAGGCGGCGTAGTGGTCGATCCTAGGAGCCTCGACAAAAACGAACTCGAAGAGCTTAGCCGTAAATACGTTCAGCATTTAGTGCCGCACATCGGACCAGACAAAGATGTGCCGGCTCCAGACGTTAATACCAACGCTGAAATCATCGACTGGATGGTCGATGAGTATCAGAAACTGACCGGTGATTCCAGCCGGGCGAGCTTTACCGGCAAGAGCATCGAGCGCGGCGGCAGCCTTGGCCGCGACGCAGCCACTGGACGCGGCGGCGTTATTGCTCTAAGGGAATTGCTCAAGCACATGGGCCAAGCGGATAAGCAGCTAACCTATGCCGTCCAGGGTTTTGGCAATGTCGGCTCGTTCTTCTCGGTCGTCGCGGCAAACGATCACCCTAATTGGAAATTAGTAGCCGCTAGTGATTCACGGACAGCACTTTTTAATCCAAATGGCCTGGATGCCAAAGCCCTGGACAAATTCAAGCAGGCCGGCAAGCGCTTTGCCGACTTCGAGAGCGAAGGCATCCAAAAGATGAGTAACGAGGAGATGTTAGACCTTGATGTTGATATTTTGGTGCTGGCAGCTCTGGGCGATGCCGTAACGGAAGCGAACGTAGAAAGTCTTAAGTCTGAAATCATTGTCGAGCTCGCTAATGGCCCAATCAATGAAGCCGCGCTGGATGTCTTAAACTCACAAGGAGTGACCGTTCTGCCGGATATTATCGCTAATGCCGGGGGTGTGATCGTCAGTTACCTGGAATGGGTCCAAAACAAGGCCGGCGAGCACTGGCCAGAGGATAAGGTAAACCGCGAGTTGGAAAATTACATGGTCAAAGCTACCGACTTGCTCTTAAAAACTTCCGAGTCAAAAGCTGTCAGCTTAAAAGAAGCTGCCTTCATCAACGCCATCAAGAACCTGACAAAGTAATTTCTGTCCTGGTCTCCTGCGAGCTTTGGGGATAAAGCGAGCAGAAAAGCAAAAACCGGCCGTCAAGACATGAATTTTTACGTAAGAATCTTCTGGCGTAAAAATTCTGTCTCAATAAGCCGGAATTTTGCGTGGTAGCAGGGGCGAGATTCGAACTCGCGACCGCAGGCTTATGAGTCCTGTGCTCTAACCAACTGAGCTACCCTGCCTCGCAAACTAAAATAACAGATGTAGTATAGCATCTGTTATTTCGTGACCGCCAGCCGTTAGCTGTTCATCAAGATTTTATCAATCTCGCTAAACTCAGGACTGGTCTGCGGCATTATGAATTGTGGCGCTGACATTACTTTTTCCTTTTTGTTTTTTGTGAACTAAGCTCAGATTATATATAGTTCTAATGCTTGTCAACAATAATCTTTTATAGGGTCGTTGTTTTATTAAACGATTTATGGTTAACTCTTGCTAGTTAGGATCTTATCTGTTCTGTTCGATAAAGCATTGGCGCCTGAAGATCTGTTAGGACCGGCCGAATCTGAATCAGACTATAAGTGGTCGTTCCTAAGTAAATAAGATTAAGGAAGAAATTGAATGTACAAACTATTTGTAGGCGGATTGCCTTTCGCAACCACCGATGAAGAGCTTCGTGACGCTTTTGCCGCTCATGGTACTGTAGCCAGCGCTACTGTTGTCCGTGACCGCGAAAGTGGCCGCAGCAAAGGCTTCGGCTTCGTTGAGTTCGAAAACGAAGAAGAAGGCAAAGCTGCCCAAGCAGCCATGAACGGCGCCGATCTTGGCGGCCGGACCATCTCGGTCGACGTGGCTCGTCCTAAAGAAAATCGCTAAGTTTAGTCGTTTTCTAACAGAAAACTCCCTCGTTCGAGGGAGTTTTTGATTCAATCTGATAGCATATTTGAGCTGAAAGACTAGAGCCTATTTAACGACTATTGTTCCGCGCATAGACGGGTGAATACTACAGTGGTACTGGAATGAACCCGTTTTATTAAAGGTAAAACTATAGGTTGAACCAGGCTGGATATCTCCGCTGGATGGTCCGCCGACATTGCTTAAGTCGTCGACTACCGTGTGCGTAGTGCTATCGTTGTTTGTCCAAGTAACTGTCCCGCCTTTTTGAATTGATATTTGAGAGGGTGTGAACATCATATTCTTAATAGTTATTGCGCCCGTCGATGTCACAGATTGGCTCGAATTGGACGATGAATTATTCGTATTGCTATTTGTCTTATGGCGATCATAAATAACCCAACCTCCCACTGCCAGAACCACTACTGCGATAATTACCATCAATGCTTTATTCATGCGAATCTCCTTGGTGACTTTAGTATACGCTCATTGTCCGCATGAGTATGTGATCAAATCGACCGGAACTCAAACTTCCATAACAGAGGGTAAATCAAATAGAGACTGGTTTTGGAACCAATCTCTATCTGCAATCAAACTTGGTAGGCGTGATAGAGCCGAAATGGAACCAGGTTAAACGAGAACTGATAACTATGTGGAAGATAGTGAACGAGATTAGGAGAGATAGCCCTGTCAGTGTCTAGGCGGTAGGGTTTGCACTTCTCAGGCGTCGATTTCTTAGGTTTCGTATTGTTGATATAGCATGACGAAGATTGTTGCCGAACATTCGCTCTCGTGGTTGGACCTTTGCCCACTCAGGTCTGCCCCCTAATGCACCAGTGCTTTCGAGTGTGTTTATTACTCCACGCAAAATATTGGCTCTTCGTTCAGTTGGAAGGGCTGCATAATCAACAACTTCAAGTGCTGTGTCTAATACCCTATGAGCACTATCACGGACTTCGGGGCTATCACCATAGTCCCTATCTTCGCCTACAAATCTATCAAAAAGCTCTTCACCAACTCGTTCACCAACAGAAATTGCTTCCTCTGGTTCTGCCCACTGCCTATTACCGCCAAACGCCCAGCTTTCGTACTCCCAAACAAAACCTCTTTTATCATCTTCTCTCAACATAATTTGCTCCGATTAATTAAATCCTATATTAAGTTATTATTTCTACGCAAGCATAAGCCAAACAAAAAGACCTCTATTCTCAGAGGTCAAAATGCTTATGCTTGGTAGCGGGGGCAGGATTTGCACCCGAAGAGTGCCGGGGGCACTCTGAGTTCACGCTAGAAAAGCGTCTGTGAATTTATCGCTGACTTAATCACTAAGATTTTAAAATTCTCTGTCGGTTAGGTGCAGACTGCCCCTCCACGAAAAACACCCGACCTTGCGTCGGGCGCTTTTCGTGGTAGCGGGGGCAGGATTTGCACCTGCGACCTCATGGTTATGAGCCATGCGAGCTACTACTGCTCCACCCCGCGTCGTCGTCGAAGCAAGCTGTCAGCTTGCGGAGGCGACCAACCCTTGTCTCAGTTGTTCGCTCCTTCAGCTTATCGCTGCTTCTCCTCTCCCCACAAAATAAATTTTGCGGGGGCCCCAAAGGGCACTAGCTTCGTATTCTAACCCGTTTTAAGGTGTTGGTCAATTGCCACTGACGTTTCGTCCAAGCAAAAAGTCTCGCCAAGCTTCCATATTTTTTATAAATTGCGGTCGAGTGTCACTTTTTGAAATTTGAACTTGGGAAGCAATCGAAGTATTAACATACTTGAGTGCGGTAGCTTTAGAGATCAACAGAACTTGTTCGCCGGGTGCTGCCAGTCCAAGATCTTGGCGAGCCGCTAAATCCAAGTATTGGTCGGTGGCGTAATATTGATTTTTGAGCTGGATAGTTTGGTTCTGTAGGCTCGTCACGTCATTTTGTTGCTTTAGAACAGATACCTGTTTTTGCAGCTCATAGTTGCTTTGGATGGTTTTTACACCACTCCAGGTTATAGCCAGCACGATTAGCGCGAAGATATAAAGCGCCACATTGCTGGTCGTAAAGTGTTTTTTGATTTTTATCGGCTGCAGCCTCATAAGAATAATTATACCTTGCGCCTCACCTGGATACCGCAGGTGGTCCTAACTCCCTGCCTATCCGGCTTGAGGATAAGCCGGATGGAAAAGCAGCAACGATACATCCTACTGGTTCTGCACAAAACTGGAAGATCCTGCTTGCAGATTCTTCCAGTTTTGTTAAGCGTAAGGACGTGTGGAAGCTGAAACTAAAACAGCTCCCGCTGTTTTACGGAAGCTGGAGTCACGGCCTAAGCTGGTGG